>CETM01030872.1_pt1 | contig 10732 bp, 11 predicted proteins | sample 361451 | NCBI WGS metagenome assembly CETM01 (sample SAMEA2622690, study PRJEB7988) | marine metagenome | isolation source: saline water (ENVO:00002010), including
AATATACCCAAATTTGGAACATGGGATTGTTCGGTCTATAAAAACAATATTGATAAATCAGAACATTTAGCATTTGTTAAAGGTGATATTAAACAAAGCCAAATAACGCCTGTAAGGGTTCATGTCGTTAATGTATTTCAAGACTTAGTAGGTATTGAAACAACTAGAGAGGATCTTATTGATAAAGGTTTCAAGAAAATTAATGATATTGGTTTTGGTGTTTTTATTTTTATAAGAGATACTGATCAAAATGTTATCTCAAATAATTTAAAGAAAATTAATAATAACGACCCAACAAAAGAAATAGAATTAAGAGAATATGGCGTAGGTGCGCAAATCCTTTTAGACATCGGAGTTAAAAATATTAAATTAATTTCAAATTCAAAAAGTACACTTTTAAATATTGAAGGCTATAATTTAGAGATTAATGAAAGAGTACCATTGGTTGATTAGTTTATGGAAAAAAAGATAATTATAATTAATGCAAATTACTATCAAGATATTAGCGATAGATTGATTTCCGGTGCAACAGATTATTTAAAAGAAAATGGTATTAATTATAAGGTAGTAGATGTTCCGGGAGCATTAGAGATTTCATCTGCTATAAACTTAATCATTAACAAAAATAATATTAACAATAATGAAACTGGTTTCATAGCTATTGGATGTGTGATTAGGGGAGAGACATCTCATTATGACATTGTTACAAATGAATCAGCCGCAGGGTTAACTCAGCTATCAATAGCTAAAAATATTATAGTCACAAACTCAATTTTAACTGTAGAAAACAAACAACAAGCTCTTGATAGGAGTTTAGATGACGCAACTAATAAAGGTTATCATGCTGCTTTCGCTTGTAATTTATTATTAGATATAAAAAATGGGAAACTCTAACAAAAGCTCTTCTAGGTTATTTGCTATACAAATTCTCTACGAAATGGAATTAAATGGAAAATCATTTGAAGTTATTCAAAAAAATTTTTCAAATAATTATTATACAGAGTTAGAGAAAATAAATAATCAAGGTAAACCGAATAAAAGCTACATAGAAAAGCTTGTAAAAGGTGCCTCAAAAAATCAAAAGATAATTGATGATCTAATTTCTTTAAATTTGAAAAATTGGAAATTATCAAGGATTGAGTCGTTAGTTCGTTCAATTTTAAGGATATCCATATATGAGTTACTCTATGAAACAAATGTTCCAAAAAAAGTTATTTTTAATGAGTATATTGAAATAACTAAGTTTTTTTTTGATGGCGAAGAGTCATCTCTAATAAATGCAGTATTGGATGCGGTTTCAAAAAATAATGATAAATGAAAGATTTAGGTATGCTTAATGAAACAGAGTTTATAAAAAAATATATAAAAAAAGGATCTAAAAAGAACAAATACTCTTTGAACTTTGAAGATGATGTAGCTGTGTTAAATAACTGCGCTTATTCAACAGATACTATTTCTGAGGAAATCCATTTTTTTAGTGATGACGACCCCAAAACTATAGCAAAGAAATTAATAAGAGTTAATGTAAGCGATTTAATTTCAAAAGGAGTAAAGCCACAATTTTGTTTATTAAATTTTTCCTCAGGTAGGATTGTTAATAAGTCTTGGTTAGATAGCTTTTTTAAATCTTTTCACCAAGATCTTAATAAATACAACTTAACATTGATTGGTGGAGATACAGTAACAACAAGAATGAAAACTGTCTTGAGCTTAACTATCTTTGGCAAAGTTAGATCAAACAAAATTATTAAAAGATCTTCAGCAAGAGTCTCAGATTATATTTATGTCAGTGGAACTATAGGTGACTCTTTTATTGGAATGAATATTAAAAAGAAACAAATTGATTTTGATGAAAAAGCAAAAGATAAGTTAATTTCTCGATATCTCATTCCTGAGCCACAAATACATCTTACTAATTTAATTAAAAATAAAGCAAATTCTTCTACTGATATTTCTGACGGACTGCTGAATGATTTACAGAATATCTGTGATATGAGTAATTTAGGTGCAGAAATTTCTTTTTCATTAATCCCGAAGTCTAAAGAAGTTATAAAATTTTTAGCTAGCTATAAGCGGTATGAAAAATTAATACTAACGGGAGGAGATGATTATCAAATATTATTTACTGGCCCAAAAGGATTAAATAGATATAAAAATGTCACTGAAATAGGGCGAATGACTAGAAAAAAACAGATAAAAATTATTGATAAAAATTTCAATAGCTTATTGGCTGGTTATAATCATTCAATATATTAAGCTTTAGCTTGATATTTATAATAACTTTTGGCATGTTCGCTCAGTATTTATATGGATTCGGAGGATCAAATGGAAATAATTCACTTAATAATTGGAGCAGGTATTCTTGCGGTAGTTTATGGGGTTGTGACATCAATTTCAGTGCTTTCAGCTGATACTGGAAACGAAAAAATGCAAGAAATTGCAGGTGCAATACAGGAGGGTGCAAGCGCATATTTATCCAGGCAATACTCAACAATTGCCCTTGTAGGAATTGTCATTTTAATAATTTCATATTTTCTTCTTGGATTGCAAGTTTCTATTGGCTTCCTTATTGGTGCAGTTTTATCTGGTATTGCTGGATATATAGGTATGCTTGTTTCAGTAAGAGCAAATGTAAGGACAACACAAGCTGCTTCAAATAGTTTAGCTGAAGGCTTAAGTATTGCTTTTAAATCAGGAGCTGTAACTGGAATGCTTGTTGCTGGCCTAGCTCTACTAGCAGTTGCTGTATATTATTATGTTTTGACTAATTTTTGGATACCTCAAAACGATAGGGTGGTTATAGATGCTCTTGTCGCACTAGGTTTTGGTTCATCTTTAATTTCAATTTTTGCGAGACTTGGGGGTGGTATTTTTACCAAAGGTGCTGATGTTGGCGGCGATTTAGTAGGAAAAGTAGAGGCTGGAATTCCTGAAGACGATCCTAGAAATCCTGCTACTATCGCAGATAATGTAGGTGATAATGTCGGTGACTGTGCTGGTATGGCAGCTGATTTATTCGAGACTTATGCCGTTACAGTAGTTGCTACAATGGTGTTGGCCTCAATATTTTTTGTTGGTGATGAAACTATGATGATTTATCCTCTATCAATTTGTGGAGCTTGTGTAATAACATCTATTCTTGGTACATACTTTGTTAAATTAGGAAAAAATAATTCCATTATGGGCGCCCTTTACAGAGGTTTTATTGCAACTGCTGTTCTTTCATTGATTGTTTTATATTTTGTTACGGATTTAGTAGTTGGCTTTGATACAGTTCTCTCAGCAGCAGGACAGAGTTTTAGTGGTTTAAATTTATACATATGTGGCGTTATTGGTCTTGCTATAACAGGCCTTATTATATGGATAACAGAATATTATACTGGAGTGGATTATAGGCCGGTTAAATCAATTGCAAAATCATCTGAGACAGGTCATGGAACGAATGTTATACAAGGTCTAGCTATATCAATGGAGTCAACAGCTCTTCCAGCTTTAGTAATTGTATTCGGAATTATTGTAACTTATTCTTTAGCAGGCCTTTTCGGAATTGCTGTTGCAGTTACTACAATGCTCGCTCTAGCAGGAATGGTTGTTGCTTTGGACGCTTTTGGTCCGGTAACTGATAATGCAGGCGGTATTGCCGAAATGTCAGAATTACCTGAAGAAGTTAGAAATACAACTGACTCATTAGATGCTGTTGGAAATACTACAAAAGCTGTTACTAAAGGTTATGCAATTGGATCAGCTGGTTTAGGGGCCTTAGTGCTATTTGGTGCTTATACAGAGGATTTAAAATATTTTTCTTCTAATGCTACTGAAGGAAGTTATTTCTTTGGAGTTAACCCTGATTTTTCATTATCAAACCCTTATGTCGTTGTTGGTTTATTAGCTGGAGGCATGCTTCCTTATTTGTTTGCCGCTTTAGGTATGACAGCAGTCGGTCGAGCAGGTTCAGCCATAGTAGAAGAAGTTAGACATCAATTTAAAGAGAAACCAGGAATTATGACTGGTGAGGACAAACCTGACTATACATCTGCTGTTGATTTATTAACAAAAGCTGCAATAAAAGAAATGATAGTACCGTCTTTATTGCCTCTATTATCACCTATTATTCTTTTTTATGTTGTTAATTTCATTGCCACTAAAAGTGATGCTTTTTCTGCATTAGGTGCCATGCTTCTTGGTGTTATTGTTACTGGATTATTTGTTGCTCTATCAATGACTGCTGGGGGAGGTGCCTGGGATAATGCTAAAAAATATATTGAAGATGGTAATCATGGCGGTAAGGGGTCTGAAGCTCATAAAGCTGCAGTTACTGGAGATACTGTTGGTGATCCATATAAGGATACTGCCGGACCTGCAGTTAACCCAATGATTAAGATTACCAATATTGTTGCATTGTTGTTGTTAGCAGTTTTAGGTCATTAAAGACTTAATAAACCTATATAATTATACTAAGTATATCTATTAATGATTATTTTTGTTAATAGGTATACTTGTGTATAAAAAAGCTAAATATGCAACCTTCTCAAATAATAGCAGGGGGAGGCTATATACTGAAAATGAAAGTCAACATAGAAATCCATTTCATCGAGATAAAGATAGGATAATTCATTCTGAGCACTTTCGTTTGCTAAAGCATAAAACTCAAGTTTTTCTTGCTCATACTGAAGACTATTATAGGACTAGATTAACGCATTCAATTGAAGTTAGTCAGATAGCCAGGACTATTGCCCGTATTTTAAAATTAGACGAAGATCTGTCAGAAGTTTTAGCATTATCTCACGATTTAGGACATCCACCTTTTTCTCATTCTGGAGAGGAAGCTTTGGACGAATGTATGATTGAATTCGGGGGTTTTGATCATAATGTGCAAACTTTAAAAATTGTTACTCGATTAGAAAAGCGTTACCCAGACTTTGATGGATTAAATCTTTCGTGGGAGACCCTAGAGGGTATACTGAAACATAATGGACCAATAAGTAATTATAAAAAAAATTCACCAATTGGTTTTTTTGTAAAGGATTTTGTATCTCAATATGATTTAGAAATTAATACTTTTGCAAGCCTTGAAGCTCAGATTTCCTCTTTATCAGATGATATAGCTTATAATAATCATGATATAGATGATGGATTTAGGGCAAACAAATTTAAAATTAAAGACATTTGTGAAATTCCTCTTATTAATAAAATTTATCAGGATATAATGAAGGAATATTCTCGGATTGATGATTTTATGATTATTCAAGAGTTAGTTCGAAGATTGATTGGTTATATGGTCAATGACTTATTAGAGCAAACAACAAAAAATATTGATGTATTAAATCCTAAAAATGTTAAAGATATTAGATTGCATGATGAGCCAATTGCAGCATTTTCTGATGAAATGAAAAAGCAAGATAAAGAGCTTAGAAAATTTTTACATGAAAGAGTTTATTCTCATTCTTCTATGGATGATGATCGTAATAATTCGCGTAAAATTATTACAGATCTCTATAACATACTGATAAAAAATAATAATCTTTTGCCACAAGATATTTATCAATTATGTGAGGGTAAATCACTGTTTGATAAAGCTATTATTATATGTGATTTTATAGCTTCTATGACTGATCGATCTGCAACTGCGAATCATGCAAAGGTTATTCATAAAGTGAATTTATAAATGGATATTCTAGAAAAATATAAAAATATATTAATTAGTGAATTAAAAAAAGTTTACCCAAATGAAGACATTTCTACTATTTCTTTTGAATTTCCAAGAGATAGTAATCATGGAGATTTCTCAACAAATGCTGCTCTTATTTTATCTAAAAAATTAAAAATAAAGCCAAGTGAAGTTTTTATAAACATTGAAAAAATTTTTAAAACTGGACAAGATTTTAAAAGCATTGAGTTAACTAGATCAGGATTTATTAATTTTTTTATTAAGGATATTGTTTTACACAATTTTATGCACGAAGTTTTGAATGATAAAAATAACTTTGGTAAAAAAGATATTGGTAGAGGTGAAAAGATTAATATTGAGTATGTTTCCGCTAATCCAACTGGACCCTTACATGTAGGTCATACTAGGGGTGCTGTATTCGGCGATACCCTTGCTAATATATTAGATTTTGTTGGTTTTGATGTTTGCAGGGAATACTACATTAATGATTCAGGTGAACAAATTAAAAATTTGGCAAAATCAGTATACCTAAGGTATCTACAAATTTTTTCTGATAAAAAAATTGAAATACCAGGCGATCTTTATCCTGGTGAGTATTTAATACCTATTGCAAAAAAAATCAGCGAAGATCATGGAAAAAAATTTATTGATAAAGATGAAAGAAATTGGATTGATTATTTTAAAGAAGAAGCAGTTTCAAATGTTATGAATATTATCAAAAGAGATTTGAGCTTTCTTGAAATTAAGCATGATATTTTTACATCAGAAAAATTACTATTAGAAAATGGTCAAGTGGAAAAAACATATAAAGTTTTAGAAAAACATCAATTACTCTACGAAGGCAGTACAAATCCACCAAAAGGAGTAAAAAAAGATGAATGGGTTGAAAAAAAGCATATTTTATTTAAATCCAAAAGCTTCGGTGATGACGAGGACAGAGTTGTTAAAAAGCATGATGGCCAATGGACATATTTTATGCCTGATATTGCTTATCATTTAAATAAATTTGAAAGAGGATTTATAAGGATGATTAACATTTTTGGAGCAGATCACTCTGGATATATTGCAAGAATGAAAGCTGCTGTAAAGGCTGTCACTAATGGAGAAGCCAATCTCGACATTAAGACCTGCCAGTTAGTTAGTTTATCAAGAGCAGGAAATCCTGTTAAAATGTCTAAAAGGTCTGGCAGTTTCGTTACATTAGAAGAAATTGTTGACGAGGTTGGCAAGGATGCTGTTCGATTTATGATGGTATCAAGAAAAAATGATGCTCAATTAGATTTTGATTTTGAAATATTTAAAAATGAAAATAATGATAACCCTATATTTTATATTCAATATGCCAATGCAAGAATTTCATCTTTATTAAGAAATTCAAAAGAAAAGCTTGGTATAAATATTAAGGATAAAGATTTAAGAAATGCTGATTTTTCTTTGTTAGAAAATGAAAATGAAAAGAAGATAATTTTTCAGATAGCAAATTTTCCAAAAGTTATCGAACAGTCTGCAGTATTTATGGAGCCTCATAGATTATCGTATTACTTAAGAGATTTGGCATCGTCTTTTCATCAATACTGGAATTTAAAAATCAATAACAAAAGAATTCATATATTGGATAAAAGCCAAATAGATTTATCTATCTCAAGGTTAGCGTTGCTAATTGTTGTTTCTATCACGATCAAATCAGGTTTAAAACTATTGGGAATTGATGCAATTGAGGAACTGTAAATGAAGTTTATTAAATATATACTTATTTTATTAATAATTTTCCTAACTTTTCTTATCTATAGAATTGTATTTGACGATAAAGAAATTTTGATTTTAACAAATAATGATCCTATTAGAGAAAAGCCAATAGATGCTCCTGAAATGAAAGATCCAGAAATAACTCCATGTGTTTACTCACTTTGGAATGAAAATACACCTTGTCAAAGTACTGAAGATTTATTAAATGAAAAAAAGGAAAAAAAAGGCTTTTATACAATTCGATACGCTATCTTTGAAAGCTATAAAGACGCACAGCAACATATAAAAAAATTAAGAACTTTAGATGAAATTAAAAAGTTAAAATTAGAGATTGAAACTGTTGATCAAGAAAAAATTATTAGGGTAAAAAAGGGTGATACATTATCTAGAATTGCAGCCATACATGGAGTTTCAATTAATGAATTAGTTATTTTGAATTCAATTAAAGATCCAAGTAAAATAAAATTAAATCAAAAAATATCTATTCCCTTAAGTGATAAATACCGAATCATTACTATCAATATGGATGGTTATAAAGAAACTAAAAGAATATGTAATATTCTTGTTGATAACCAATTCACTTGCTTAATCAAATCTCAAGAGTAGAAAAATGATATTTATATTTATGTTATGATAATAAATAATTGAAAAAATTATATAAAATATATATCATTTAAATAATTGTGACATTCAATTATCTAAAAAATGATTTAATTAGTGTTTTTAATAATATTAAACGCTATATATAGCGTATGGACAGTGATGGACAATTAAATTTTTTTGTTGATCTTGACGGATTCGAAGGCCCTCTAGACCTCTTGTTAACATTAGCAAAAGAACAAAAAGTTGATTTACTTGAAATTTCTATTTTGGAACTGGCAAGTCAATATCTAGATTTTGTAAACGAAATGGATGCTCGAGATATAGAGATAGCTGCAGACTATTTAGTAATGGCCTCGTGGCTTGCGTACCTTAAGTCAAAACTTTTGCTTCCGGTTGAAGAAACTGACCCTGATGCTGAAGAAATGGCTGCAATTTTAGCATTTAGGCTAAGACGATTAGAAGCAATGCGAAATGCTGGTAATGCGCTAATGAATAGAGATCGAATTGGCGAAAGACTCTTTAGAAGAGGAGCTCCTGAATTAATAAAAACTGTGAGAACTTACTCTCAAAAAGATACTATTTTTGATATTATGAGATCTTACAGTGAAGTTCGAAATAGGAATTATGTTGTAAAATGGTCTCCAAAAACCCTACCAATTTTATCAATCGAAGATGCAAGAAAGAAATTGGAATCTATGCTTGGGATAACTATCGAGTGGATGAATTTTTTGGATTTTCTTCCCTCCACAAAGGACTCTGGAGAGAGAGCAATTGCATATAGAAGAAGCTCAGCAGCCTCTTTATTTACAGTTAGCTTAGAGATGTCAAAAAAAGGATTAATTGAAATTAGTCAAAATAAAAACTTTGGAACAATGAGAATTAAAAACCTGAATAAAAAAGAAGATAAAAATATAGAGGAGATTAGGGCTTGATGACCGAAAAAAATCTAAATGGCAACTATGTATCATTAAGTAAAAATGAACAATTGAGAATTGTAGAGGCTTTATTATTTGCTTCTTCGGTACCCTTAGATAAGAAGACCTTATCTGAAAAACTTCCAGAAAATACAAATATTGATGAGATAATTCAAAAAATTGAAGATATGTATCAAAACAGAGGTTTTGAATTAAAGAAAATTGGAAATAAGTTTATGTTTAAAACATCTGGAGATTTATCATTTATTATGCAGAGAGAAGCAAAAGCCCAGCGAAAACTCTCAAACGCGGCAATCGAGACATTATCAATAATTGCATATCACCAGCCAGTAACAAGAGCTGAGATTGAAGACATCAGGGGCGTAACAGTTTCATCTGGAACAATTGATACACTTTTGCAAATGAACTGGGTTAAAATTAGAGGCCGAAGAAAAGTACCTGGAAGTCCCATTGCCTACGGTACAACTGAAGAATTTTTAGTTCACTTTGATTTACAAAACATAAAAGATCTTCCTGACATGCAAGAATTAAAATCTATGGGTCTTTTGGACAATAATTTACCACCAGATTTATATCCTGATAATTCACTAAATAATGACGACTTTGATGAAATTGATGATATAAATTCAAATAAAATTGATGGAGAGTATTAATGTTTCCAAGTTGGTTACAAATCTTACTGGTTGTTTTGCTTGCTCTTATATTTTTTGGTAGAGGTAAGATATCAGATTTTATGACAGATTTAGCTAGTGGCATTAAAAGCTTCAGGAAGGGTATGTCTGAAGAAGATGATAAAACTTCTATTGAGGATCATGAAAATAAAGAATAAATTCCATTATGTTTGATTTTGGATTTAATGAATTACTTCTGATTAGTATTTTGGTAATTATTTTTTTTGGCCCGAAAGAATTGCCTGTGGTTTTAAAGTCTATTCATAGTTTTTTTTCGAAACTTTGGGTTTATTCGAAAGAAGTTAGGACCTCAATTGAGTCACTTGTGAATGAAATAGATATTTCTGAACAACAAGAATTAAAAAAATTAGATAAAGAGATAGATAAAGTTTCTGAGGAAATTGAACAGAAGGAATGAGTAAAAAAATCTATGACTGAAGAAAGTATTGAAAATTCCAAAGCTCCGCTTATTGAGCATTTTATAGAGCTAAGAAAAAGAATCCTAAGGTCAATTACTATTTTGTCCTTTACATTTTTAATCGCTTTTATTTTTTCTGAAAATATTTACCTATTTCTTGTTAACCCATACGAGCAAATTATGGGAGCAGACAGTCAAATGATATATACGGCTCCTCAAGAATTTCTAATAGTTAAATTAAAAATTTCATTATTTGGTGCATTACTAATTACATTTCCATATTTTTGTCTTGAAATTTATTCATTTATTGCGCCTGGTTTATATAAGAAAGAGAAAATTGCCATGGTGCCATATTTTATCTGTTCTCCCGTATTATTTTTCTTAGGAGCGCTCATGGTTCATTTCTTTATAATGCCTTTAGCGCTTAACTTCTTTTCTGATATGCAAATTAAAAATGCAAATAGCATAACTGTATTAATGATGCCAAAAGTCAGCGAGTATCTAAATTTAATTACATCACTTATTATTGCCTTTGGATTATGCTTTCAGCTTCCTGTATTATTATCATTACTTGCTAGAGTTGGTTTTATCACTTCAGATTATTTAAAAAGAGGGAGAAAATATGCAGTTGTTCTAGTTTTTTTGATTGCTGCTTTTCTTACCCCCCCTGATCTTATAAGTCAAATAGGCC
>CETM01005598.1_pt1 | contig 10729 bp, 3 predicted proteins | sample 361451 | NCBI WGS metagenome assembly CETM01 (sample SAMEA2622690, study PRJEB7988) | marine metagenome | isolation source: saline water (ENVO:00002010), including
CGCATTTGTCGATAGTTGGATTCGATTGCGGAATCGGACCAATCCATCCCCGCCTCCGGATTCGCCCCAAACAGAATGAACAAACGGACTGTATCGGCCCCATACTTTTCAATCATCAATTCTGGGCTGACAGTATTGCCCAAACTCTTGCTCATCTTGGCAGATCTAGATGTTAATGAGTCGCCACAAGTTGGACATGAACTCCCTTCTAGATCGACATGTAGCTCCACGTTACACGATGCACAATACGGCGTGGGTGCGTTGACCATACCCTGACAAACCAATCGAGAAAAAGGCTCAGAAACATCATTCAAACCTGCATCACGTAACGCTTTGGTAAAGAATCTGGCATACAACAAATGCATGACTGCATGCTCAATTCCACCGATGTAGAGGTCCACACCCTCATTCATCCAGTAATCAGCGTTGATTTTGTCAAATGGCGCATCCGCATTCATGGCATCTGTAAATCGCAAGAAGTACCATGAAGAATCATAGAAGGTATCCATGGTGTCAGTTTCCCGCTTAGCCTTGCCACCACAAAGGGGGCAACTCGTATCGACAAAACCAGAATGTGAAGCAAGTGGATTGCCGGACTGTCCTTCTGTGAAGACTACATCCAATGGTAATTCAACCGGCAAATCTTCAGCGGGTACAGGAACCACACCACAGTCTTCACAATGAATGAAGGGAATCGGTGTCCCCCAGAATCGTTGTCGACTCAATAACCAATCCTTGAGCCGATATTGGATGGTCCCTTGCCCTCTACCTTCGCTTTCAAGTGTTTGAATGACGGTTTGCTTGGCTTCATCTCCATACAACCCATCAAAGCCCTCTCTAGCAGAGTTTACCATCCAGCCCAATCCTTCGAAGGCCCTTCCTGTGACCTTCGGATCTTTATCTTCCTCTTCTGACAGAACTTGACGGATGGGGATATCATATTTCTTTGCAAAATCAAAATCCCTCTGATCGTGACCAGGGACAGCCATCACAGCGCCAGTTCCATAGGATGCGACAACAAAATTTCCAGCATAGATGGGAACTTCTTCCCCCGTCAACGGGTTGGTTGCGTATCGACCGAGAAAGACCCCTTTTTTGTCACGCAACATATTGATGCGATCAAACTCTGACATGCGGGCGCATTCATCCGCCAATTCACGGTATCCCGCTTCATATTCAGTTCCTGAAACCAATGACTCACATAGCGGGTGTTCAGGCGCCAGTGTAACGAAAGTTACACCAAAGATGGTATCCGGGCGTGTTGTGAAGGCCCGAATGACATCCTCCTCACCAACGATAGGGAAATCGATATCCACACCATGAGAGCGACCAATCCAATTTCTCTGCATGGCTTTGACATTTTCAGGGAACTCAATATCTGCCAAAGAGTCCAGCAATTCATCGGCATAAGCGGTCATTTTCAGGAACCACTGCGCCATGTCCTTCTGTCGAACCTCTTCCGCACAACGCCAACAACGGTTGTTCTTGACCTGCTCATTCGCCAATACTGTGTCACATGAATCGCACCAATTGACAGGTGCTATTCGCCTCTCTACAAGGCCCATTTCGTGAAATTTGAGGAAAATCCACTGATTCCACCTGTAGTAGGTTGCATCACTGGTTGCGAGTTCTCGCCGCCAATCGTAGGAGAACCCCATCCTTTGCAAATCACTGCGGATGCTTTCGATATTTGACCAAGTTACATCGTGAGGGTGTCCACCAATTTTCTTTGCAGCATTTTCTGCAGGCATACCAAAGGAATCGTATCCCATTGGATACAGAACGTTGAATCCAGCCAAACGCCGGAATCTTGCCATGCTATCGCCAATGCTGTAATTTCGAACGTGACCCATGTGCATTTTTCCACTGGGGTATGGGAACATTTCCAAGCAGTAGAATTTAGGTTTGCTTTGATCAACATCACTCTCAAACACAGTAGCATCGTTCCACGCCTCTTGCCATTTGGCTTCGATTGAAGCGGGATTGTATTCCATGACTGCGTCCCTCATGCGTGTACGTGCACCTTCGGTGCACGCTTTGCCAATTCAGAGGTCTTCTTGAATGAACCGCAACAGTTCGCTTCATTCTGTGGAAATGTCGTATTCATTGCTATTGACCAAGAAGATTGCTTCGCGAGTCAATTGGTATCTGTACCGCATGCCGACCTTTTCTCGCTCTACTAGGCCAAATTTAACCAATGTACGGAGATGATGACTGATTAACTGCTGGCTGGCTTTGAGTCGAACGGCCAACTCTTTCTGACTTAGATTCACAATGTCATTTTCAGTGGCATCAAGGAGTCGCAGGATTTTCCCTTGTAGGCTATTGGGATCGGGGGTCAGCAGAGGAATAGGCAAATCTTCCTCATCAAGTGTTGATTGGATGGTAGATGGATAGAATCGAACCAAACGCCCATCCTTTCTTCTCCAAATACGCTCTTCACTCTCTAGGTGCTTTAGATGATGTGTGAGTTGTCCATTGCTCATACTCAGTGCACCGAGAAGCGCTCTGAAGTGTACACCAGGATTCGCGGTGAGGTACCCCATGATACGTCCACGTTGGTATTCACCATCATGCTCCCCGTTGCGGCGAACCATCCCTACCAATCCAATACCAAATTGTAGCGCAGGGATTCGAATCCATTCTGTATTGCCCAAGTAAAGCAGACTCATGATAGACAACGAAGTCGTTGCGACAACCGTCACGGTTACGGGAGCCAAATCAGCGATTTCATCGATAGGAGTATTCGTAGGGGTTGATGGTTCGATAGGAGTGGGTATTTGTGGAGCAGTTTCAGTTTCATCCAATGTTTGAAGGATAATCATACCTGACCATTCTGAACATGCCCCATCTACTTGACTTGTCTGAACGAGATAACTCCCACTGAGTCCGGGCTGAGGTCTCCATTCTTCATCTTGCAAATGATTGATGAAATTGTGTTCATCTCCTAGAGAGTCGGTGAGTAGCCAACAGCCTTGAGTCGATGTTGTGACATAATTCCAACTGCCCTCAATAACAATTGATTCTGCAACTTCTTCAACCACATCTTCGTTAGGATCCTCTAGAACTTCTTGCTCTTCGGCATCTTCAACAATTTCTGGCAAATATACACCGTCATAGGTGTGAGCAAGTTGTGCTTTGAATACAGGCAACGAGTTTGTTTGTACAGAAATTTGCCAGCTACCATGTGCCAATTCCTGCCCATTATCTACAAATGGGACGACCAAGGTTTGCCAAGAATAACTTTGCATTGGGGCCATAGTTGATCTTTGGCCACCAATTTCTTCACACCCTTCATACCAAATTCTCTCAGGCTCTTGTCCAACCATAGAGAGTTCTAATTCAAGTGAACAATCAGTAGGCCAATAGAAATCAAATTCCTCATTTCCAGAGTTTGTGATGGAGACATCAAATGAAATTCTTTCATTCAAGCCATCGGCATCCAATACGTGTAGATTGTCAATCCTCAAAATTACGTTAGAAGCGTCCTGTTGATCGATGCCACACCCGGGGTCATTCCCACTATTTTCATGCATGAATGAATGTGTTGCCACAAGGTCGTGGTCGGGTTGAGTAACCACCAGTAGATGTAATCCATCTCCGATTTCACAACCGTCAGAACCGATGAAATCCCAACTATCTGAAAGAACTGTGTACGTTGTTTGTGGTGCGATTTTTTGTTCTGAGCCAGTGTCAGGGCAATGCTTCGTCCCGCGCGTATCGAATACAATTTCACCATTTGGAGAAATGACATGAGCTTCTGCGATGCATGCATCTTCAAACATAAGTTTGGCTGGCGCATCTGCGGTATTTTCCAGCGAGAAGTACCATTCCAATCCGTCTTCAACGTTGATGGAAATACTGGGCAACAATTGTGATATTGTGTTGGTTGGCGTTACCGTATACATTGTCTCTACACTGGTGCTTGAACCACTGACGCCAGATAGTGAAATCGGGATTGAATAGTCGCCATCTGCAACTCCTTCAAAGTTCCAAGAAACCCATCCTAAAGCGAGTTTTTCACCGGGCGAAAGAATTCCAGACCCACAAGACAAATCTGTCAACACATTGGTTTGAACTCGACAATTTGAATCGAATGGTAATACAATCGTTTCAGCGCCTAAATTACTCAAAGAAAGGTAAATCATTGCCGGCATCGAAGTGGTATGTCCAACTTGTTCACCGATTGATTCGGAGAGTACCGCATTGAGTTTGAGAGATTCAGGCATTTCGATTGTACGTTGTAGAATCAGTGACTCAACCGCCTGAATTTGAGCCTCGTTCTGTGTAAATTCAAATTCCAACTCACCACTTGGAGCATCACTCCAATCCCAAGTCCAAGTCGACAAAATACGTTCTTGACCCGGTTGAATTGACATTGCGCGACTTTGTTCAGGACAAATTCTTTCATCGGCTAGATTCATTTGCCAATCTTCACCTGTAATCATCAAATCAAACGGACAAGCGGGGTTGTACACCAATTCTCGGGCTTGATTGGCATGATTTTTGATTCGGATTGTGACATCCAAATCTCCGGTGTCTGAATAATACAAACCATTGCTTGGCTCAGCGATTTCAACCCGTAATTCAAGCTCCGTACTCGGAGAGTCAGCACTAGCCAACGGTGCGAGAATCATCACGAGTAGCAGTCCAACCAAAGGAGCGGACCTGAAATTCACCTCGCCTAGCAACCGCTCCGCCTCAACACTGCAGTTCACTCCTCCTGTTTGAAACCATTGGCACCCCCTTAGGGGGGCCAATGAGGAGCCGAACCATTGATTCACTATGCCCCAATCGGAGTTCATGGGCCTGAGCGAAGGCGAATTTGACAAGACTTGCCTCGATGGTGAAGTCGAAATTTGGGTGACCCAAATGGGCTCGTGGGCCAACATGAATACAGCCTTTATCGATCGTCAAAATCAAGTCGTTGCCCTCGTTGACCCATTTGATGGTGAAGGGTGGATTCAGGCCCTAAAATTGGAAGACCTTGTGCCAACACACATTCTCCTCACACATACCCACCGAGACCATACGGCTGGAGTCAAAACCATCAGAAACAAATTCCCCGAAATTGAGGTATGGGGTCATGAAGAATCAGTATCTCCAAGTCTATTTGGAAGAATTATATTCCGCAGGACCGATTTTACACATGTCTGGAATCAAGACCCCAATCGAATCGAAATTTGGAAATGTGGTTCAATTGAGTTGCGCGTAATTCATTCTCCAGGCCACGCACCGGGGCACGTCACATTCCATGGACATGGTGTCTATGTTGCAGGCGATTTACTTTTCACGATGCGCTCCGGGCGTGTCGACTTACCCGGTTCAGATCCAGCGGCTCAATGGCGAAGTCTAGCCTTTGCCAAATCAGTCTTGCAGAATCTACCCGGTGATTGGAGATTGATTCCTGGACATCGCTACGATTGGATTGATGGAAGCACTCCGGATTGGGTTACCATCGAACAGGCCTTGCAGCACAATCTGTCACTGAATGCACCAGACATTGATTCATTCGATGCCTTGTCATTCAATCGATTCGATGATGACTTGGCGGCTTAGCCTAGCAAATCACCGAAGTCAGGCAGAGACTTTTGCTCCGCTTCTTCTTGCTCCATGTGCACTTGCCACTCCGCTTTCTCAACGTAACCCAATTCCTTGGCCTTCTCGATTTCTCCGGTTGCCAAGTAATGCTCAATCCATTTCTGCCTGCGTTCTTCCTCTTCGTTGTTGAATGCGACTTCTTGGGCCTGCAATTCTCGAATCTCTGAAAGTCGTTTTCTCGCACCAAGTTGCTTGGCGACCAGTGCAACAAAGATTAGTGCCAACATCAAGGCAATAGCTCCACCCATAATGTACAACATTGTGGACGACTCTTCTTCATCTGCTTGTGAACCCTCAGATTCAGGTTCGGTGATGACACATCGTTGTCCAATCAGATGAATATCAGGATCATAAGGACAGGCGTCAGCGGTATCAGACCAACCATCTGAATCACTGTCTAAGCATCCAAACTTGTCTTCATATGAGAATCCCTGAACACTCTTACAGAGGTCGGGCTGGAATGCTAAACCGGTGCTATTGTCACCATAACCATCTCTATCCGCATCTTTGTTTTGTGTAAATCGAAGGGGGAAGGCATCAGAATTTCTCGCATTCTCTACCAATTCACCTGGCCAACATTCCTTTCGAATTGTAGAATTGTCCTTGTAATTGTCACCGTAACCATCCCCATCTGTATCACTCCATTGAGTGGGTTCATTCGGGAACGCATCCCCGTTTTGAATTCGTGTTTGAATCAAACCGGGGTCGACATCACAACCCCAACGATATGAATCATCATCTAAGGTATGGCCAGTCACATTTGTGTAGGTATAATTGTCACCATACCCATCTCCATCCGTGTCCACCCATTGCGTCCCATCTTCGGGATCCCAATCGATTGTATCTGCCCAACCATCTCCATCCGAATCCGTGCAACCATAAACGCCACCTTTTGTTGAATTACCGGGCCATGTAGGACAATCATCTCCTTCGTCATACATCGAGTTATCTCCAAAACCGTCTCCATCTGTGTCGGTATGCTGCCATGTGTTATTGAGGAACGCATCTAGGATATCGGGCACCCCATCACTATCTTCATCTGGACAACCTCGAGAGTCAGGGTTATCATTGTCTGGAGCTGCATCATATGGACAAAGGTCGGGAGTCGTCCCATTCGGGTTATCCCCAAACAAATCCCCATCAGTGTCTAACCATTGTGTGATATCATCTGGGAATGCATCTCCATTTGGACCACCCTTGTTGTTTCCATAACCATCTCCATCTCGGTCACCACACTGAGTACTGTCCTCTGGGAACAAGTCAGGGTTGTTTCCAGTTTGATTATCTCCACAAGAAGACTCTACTTCATTTCGATTGACCCCATCACCATCATAGTCAGTCCATTGTGTGGGGTCATTCGGGAATGCTTCTTTTTCGTTGGCGTATCCATCCCCGTCATTGTCCTTACAACCATGGTATGGTATGTCATCGTAAGTTTTGGTGACATTATTCCACTGGGCACCCTTCGTGCTTGTACCCGCTTCACCAGGACAATAATCACCCATGTTTCCTGTTAGATTGTCTCCAAAATTATCTCCATCAGAATCGTGCCATTGAGTTGGATCGTTGACAAAGGCATCCGCATCTCCTAGAGGGCTTGCCAACCCTTCACCCTCTGCTGCATTACCTGGGTTTGACCATCCATCTCCATCAGAATCAGGGCAACCAGCGCGGTCCCAAATTGATTGACCCCACGCGAGAGGACATCCATCCCAGCCAATGTTTTGGCTGAATGGTTCATCTCCCAAACCATCCCCATCTGTATCATTCCATTGTTCGAAATGTAGGGGGAAGGCATCGACTGCCTCCAATTCACTTAGATTCATTTGAATCCATTGCCCTGGCCAAGTCGGGTCTCGATTATTTGTCCATGATGAATTTCCATAATTGTCACCATATCCATCTTCATCGGAATCTGCCCACTGTGTGGGGTTTTCATCGAAATGATCCACGCTTCCGTATGGGTTCGGGTCTCTCGGGTCGTTGACATTTGATGGATAGCCATCGCCGTCATTGTCACCCCATTGATATGGGTCATCATCGAAAGCATCGCCAGCATCTGAATAGCCATCTCCATCCGCGTCAGGACACCCAAAGACATCCATGTATGATGTTCCAAAGACATCGGGGCAAGCATCTGGTTCTGTTGCAGGTGCTACGTTATCTCCGTAATTATCTCCATCTGTATCGTTCCATTGAGTGCCGTCCTCTGGGAATGCATCATCTGGATTCAGGTACCCATCCCCGTCAATATCCGGATCAAGCATCCAGTGGTATACTCCCTCGCCATTTCGACCCTGAGCCGAAATGATGTGGTTTCCATCTGGGTGCCAATCGACCCCCCAAACCTCTCCGCAACCCCCTCCGTTGCCGCAGGAACCCGGGTTCCCAGATCCTGTGTACAGTGTGTCTAACTTGACTCCCGTCGTTGCGTAGAAGAGATGAATGCTGGATCCATCTGCTTGGTAGTACTTCATCGAGAATCCCACCTGAGATGAATCGGGCGACCAAGATGCATCGACACAAGAGGTTGAAGTCGTGTAAGACCACATTTGTGCACCAGTCATGGCATTGTAGACCCTTGCTCGACCCGAACCGCTATCGTATGCCGAACATGCAGAAATCATGTTCCCATCAGGTGAATAGTGAACAGAATTCAAAGCATTGTATGCATTTTGAATCGTTCGATTTGAAGACCATGTGTCGGTATCCAGAATGTAAATTGTTTCCCATCCTCCGACGATCAATCGATTTCCATCTGGACTCCAGTCAACCGAATAGTAATACGCAGTGTTTCCTGGAGTCAGTGTCTGTAACACATCTCCAAACGTTGCCGAATTAATATCAGTATCAAAAATATCGACTTGCCCAGGCCCATTATTTCCATCTCGTTCCCCAACAACTGCAATCATCGTTCCATCTGGGCTATATTTCAATTCCCTGACTTCTTCGCTTCCAGCATCCATTGTGTCATACAACGATCCATTGCTTGCATAGTAGATTCGAACTTCATTATCATTAGCAAGTAGGGCGACAAATTGCCCATCAGGAGACCAATCTACGTCCTGTGAACCTCCACTATTTTGTATCGTTCTTAGATTGGTTTTAGTTGAAGTATCCCATATTCGCAAATAGGTGTTGCCACTCCAACCACCAGTATATTCGATGGTCGCATATTGTGTCGCATCGTGATTGAATCGAACCATTGTATAATCATCACTTGACGACTGGTGGGTATCTTGTAGATAGCCACCCGTGGACATTACCCATGGGTCATTGAGATCACTGGTTCCATCCCCATCACGATCAGGGCAGCCGGTTCGATCAAGGGTACTGTTACCTGCTGCAACAGGACAGTCATCCACAGAATCGTCGGTCCCATCGCCGTCCGTATCATCTGCCATTGCACTTGAGACGAACAGCGTTCCCATCACCATCAAAATCGAAAGAAGAAGGGCTCGCAGGGTCGCGAGGTTGGATGTCGCGTCTCGGGACACCATAGTACGCGCTGCATTCCTATGAATAAGGTCTTCCGGTTCTCTTGCATCACGCGCGAGCGCGCGCACGAGGGCCCTTTTGGGCGTGAAGTTCAACATTAGGAAGGCCGAGGGAGGCCTGATGCCGAGCAATGACCTTCGGGTTCACATCGCGGTCGAAGACCGTCTTTTGCTCCATCTTCTTGAGCAAGATGACCAAGCAGATCTCTACATGGTTAGCGGCGCAGTCACACGTCCAGGGATCGCTGAAGCATGTGCAATGCATCCTCCAAATGTCAGTCGTTCGATGCGAACGATGCTGCGAAATCAGTGGGTCAGCGAACATACCCGCACCGTTCGAGGCGAAAGTCGTCGTCAGAAAACTTGGCAGTTGACAGAATTGGGAAGAGCCGAGGCCAAGTCTAGGGGCAATATTCTCGGCCAAACACAGGTATTAATTCGCGACGAAGATGGTCAATTGCTAGAAATCGTGGCCGCTCAAGCCAGCAAGAGATTGGCTGCTGACTTGACCTTACTGCAAGTATTGATGCATGCCCAGCACGAGGGTGTGCTAACCTTTGGCGACATCCGCTTTGGCATGATTCAGAAAGGAGAAGACGATGGTAAACCAGCCCCGGGCCGTTTGAAACTGGGTGCAGGAGCTCATGCAACATACCACACAGGTCCCCCTGAAACTCGTGAGGTTCACGGTCGCTCTGCAGAAATGTCGACACTCAATGAGTGGATTGATTCTCAGCAGTCTTGCATGCTGATACACGGAATTGCAGGAATCGGAAAATCAACACTGGCCGCTCATTGGATGAAACAAAGAATGGAAGAAGATGAGCAACTGTCGATTTGTTGGTATCCTTGTCAGCCATGGGACACCTCTCTTGGTTTGGCAACATCTCTCCTCCACAGGGTTGGCATTGATGCTGCACATGACCCCGTTCAACTGATGGAAACGTTGCCGATGACCCCGGGAGCAAAACTCGACATCGATGCATACAGGAGGTTGTTACTCTCTTATCTGACCGACCCTACAGTTTTGAGAGAGAGGTTTTCCGATGAAGATGAACCAGGTCCTCCGCCTTACTTCCTCTTGGTATTGGATGACGTACACCATATTTCTGAAGAAGCAGCAGATCTCCTAGGTGCACTATTGCAAGTTGCGGATGCTTCTCCGCTGAAACTTCTTCTCATCAGTCGTACAACATTGACTTTCTATGACCGTCGAGACGTTCACACCCGTGAGCGCGTAAGTGAAATGGCATTGTCCGGACTATCTGTGGAAGATCTAGATGCTTGGATTTCTGACCTACAAGAAAGTGATTTACCTTCTGCTCCAGTCATTCATCAAGTGACGGGTGGGCATCCACTGGCTATCGAACTGATGGAAATGTACGGAGAGGTGACACATGGGGATTGGTTGCGATTCCTCGATGAGGAAATACTCAACGTTCTACCTGATGAAGAGCGAGAATTGTTGTCTACATTGGCAGTCTCTGACTTGCCAGTCCCATGGGATGTTCTAGCTGCAGCCTGCAGTCATGACGGGAATCCACCGGCAGTATTGTTGGAGCGTGGTTTGTTGCTCGAGTTGAATGAGGGCATGTGGCTACATGAAGCCCTTCGGGAGCGACTGCTCAGAG
>CETM01204705.1_pt1 | contig 10725 bp, 5 predicted proteins | sample 361451 | NCBI WGS metagenome assembly CETM01 (sample SAMEA2622690, study PRJEB7988) | marine metagenome | isolation source: saline water (ENVO:00002010), including
CTCTGCTACGGCTTTAGTGCAATGTCTAGCAATTTATTTACAGGAAATATCTCTATCGACAAAGAAATAATATTTGAACTCGAAAGATCTAAGCAAACAGATCACGAAATAGCCCGTTGGCATATGCTTCAATTTACTGAAGAATTCAGAAATAAGCTCGATGAATCTATTACAAAATATCCTTTAGAAATAGTATCTGAATTACAAAAAACCTTATCGCCAAATAATGGTAAATTAACTACTCCCGTAACTTTAAATTTATATTCATCAAATGGAGCCCATTCAGTCACTCCCATAAGCATAGAAGACTTTAATAGTGGATTCGTCATTGATGTTTACGACAGTAATTGGCCAGGACAAGTAAGATCTATTGAGGTAAGCAATAATGGAACTTGGACTTACCAAGGAGCTCATGAAAACCCTGAATCTCAGGCAGGAATATGGGAGGAATCCGGCAAAGGTAGCATGGCTTTAATACCCCATACGGTTCAAAATGATAATTTCAAATGTTTTTTCTGCGAAAAAACTTCTGACGATTTACAAGGAAGTGGATCAGTTTTAATACTTAACACCGATTCTAACCAAGAGACAACTATTACTGTATCTGATGAATACGAAAATTCTATAATATTTGGACCTGATTCCAGTAATATCGGTATAGAAGATGCAAAAACCTACATTATGCCTGGAGTAACATTTGGACATGGAGTAAAAGTTATTTATCTTCCTCCTGAAACATCAGAATTTACAGTATCTTTAGAAACAAACTCTAAGTCAGATAATGAATTCACACTGCTGCATTCCGGAAACGGAAACCCAACAACAACCCTAAAAGGAACTGTACCCAATATAACAATTCAAGACGACTTTGAAGAAGACAGAGACTTGCAAATATTAAAAATCAAATCCTCTAGTAACGGTGACATACAAACGGTTGTCGCATCGAAATCAGTTACAGAAGTAAGGCAATCCACAAGTTTATCCTCCGCTCTCTATCAATCTGACAAAGATGAACAATATGAGTCAGATTTCAATAACGGAATTATTAATGAGGTAAAGATTACAGATATCAAAACAGGAGAAATTATCGATTCATTTAATAGCTCTATGGACGACATAGACGTACCCTTACGGTCCATCAAAAACGAAGATGGAATCCAGTTTATAAAGTCAAAAGATCAAGCCCTGAGGCTGAAATTTCCTGACGGCACAGACATATCAAAAACATCCGAAAGAAATTATGCTGTTGAATACTCTGATGGGATCAAAAGTAGCTTCATTAAAGATTCAGAAGGCAATATAGTAGGATCTTTTACGGATGGGGCTACAACAATTAAATTGAGCTCTGGAGAATCCATACATAGAACTACAGACGGGATAATTATAGAAGAAAAAACAAAAGGGGATTACCGAATATATAAGGAAAAGGAGGATTCAATTACTCAAATCCAATCTAGAGAAGAAATAACTAAAATAGAAGGATTACCTCCATCCCTTTCTGACAAATTAATATCCATTACAACATCCATGAATTCAATAGATAAAATTGAAAGTGACCCTAAAAGATTAATGGAAATTTCCGAACAGATCGATATAGTTAAAAGGGCTGAAAAATCCTTAAAAGAAGCATCCAATACTGAGATATCAGAAAAGATATTAAATGATATACAAACACCCAGAGTAACTATAGATTCTGATCCAGTAATTGAAGAAGGTCAGGTCGAAACTGAAAAAGAAACTGTGAAGGATTCTATTGATAGCGGAAATGAGGATTCTGTTAGAGAAGAGTATGTAAAGCCAGAAGACAATGTAGAAGAAAAGGCTATTATAGAAACCGAACGAAGAGAACCTGAATCAGACCCAGACCCTGTAAGGAACGACCCTGAAATCGTAGAGGAACGTCAAGACCTTCAACCAGATTCAGATAATACAAATAGAGAGCCAATAATAGAAGAGGAAGCTAGAGAAAGCACCACAGTAACACGAGAGGCTGAAAGAGTTGAACCTACTGATACAGATCGAGGAGGTAGAGAAACTCCAAGTGAAGATAGAAGTTCAAGATCAAGAAGTAGGTATTAAATTATCTTCTTGATCTTGATGACTGTACTTCAATAGGAGCACAAGAAGCATTATTATTTTCTCTATACTCAGAAATCTCATTTGCACGATCAACTACAGCACAAATATAATAATCACCCGATTTAATTCTGCTAGGGATTTCTACATTTCGTAATAATTTAGAATAATTATGCGACTCACTCGGATATATTGGTCTCATAGTACGAGAATCAAGCGTAATAGATTCTAATAAAAGATCCCGTTCAGACACAGACTGATCAAGTGAAAGGTAAAGTTGTATCGACACATCACTAACTTCTACTGCACCATCATTAGAAACAGTAAGCTTTAATTTTTTAGTTATATCTTCACCTTGTGAAGCACGTTTTGTGACAAGAAATTTCACAGACAAATCAGGTAAAGGTGAAAGTTTCCAAACTCCCCTACCCTGAGTTCCTATATATAAATCGATTGAACCTGAAGGTTTACCTGAAGGTTCATGATCAAATAGTGCAAATCTAGGTCTAGGTATGTGAGGATGCTCTGCAGTTGGAGTATAAGGGTCTGTTAACAGTGCCCAATTATCTCCAGAATTCTTACTTAAAAATACTCCAGAATCAGCTCCTCCGGCTAGAATTAAATTTTCATCATAAGGATCAAAAGCCAAAAGAGAAGGTTGGAAATAGCCTGGAACTAATCGAGTAAATTTAGCAACTCCGCCTGGCCCTGTAAAATATTTAAAGTTTCCATATCCTGTCATCATGTTATCCAAATTAGGTAGAAGTTTCCAAGAATCTCCCCCATCTTCTGACATCACCATTCGAATATCAAAATAACTGAATCCGTGTTCCCCACGAATAAAATCTTGTATAACATATTCATCTAATATAACTTGACCATTTTCATCCATCGGTATGACGTGTGATGCAATAATCCTATCCGGATTATTGGGATCGACATCATACAGACTAAATGCCCCATAACCTTTTTTAGATTTAATTAATCCATTAGCTAACACCTCATCACCAGGAGGTAGAATTTCTGTCCATGCTCCACCTGAACCACGGCCATCATACCGCCAGACACGATCTAATGAATCTCCCCAACAGCGTGAGAGATATTCGGGATTTCCGGTCTGAACAAAAAATGAGTGATTGTAAATTTTTGGATTTACAGACATATTCACTAATTCATTAAATTCAATATCAACTTCTTCTCTAACAACTTTCACCCCACAAGCCTTATCGTTAAAAGTGGTAGGGTCAGTTGGAGACGGATCACCCAAAGGTGTCCATATAGTTGGATCTGCGGTAATATCACTAGTTAAATAAAGGCCTGTCGTCATTAATAACGCATATGAATTAACACCATATTGAGCTAAAGGTGAAGCAGGCTTAAATCCTACTATCCTTCCAGGTGGATAATTTGATGATTTGAACATTCCGATAAGATCAGTAGAAGGAAATGATTTAGAACCTGATAATGGTTGCGCAGTTTCAGCATCGTAAAAAGTGATCCTCCATGGGTCGGGATTAGAATAAATTCCGTTTATTCCTAATATGTAATTTGAGTCCCCAATAACTGTTACTCCATCCGCGCCTATTACATTATCCCAATCTGGATTATCAGAACCTGCATTGAAGGATACAAAATTACCATTATCTTGATTTGAAAAATACAAATTTTGAGAATCTCCAGGATTCTTAAATCCAGACATTCCCGTGAGCCACAAAGCATGAGGAGAAACAAAAGGTTGATCCCAAATCGGCGTGTGACAATTTACAGTAGCTGCATTCCCAAATGAAACACCTGGACTATTTGTATTGTAATAAACTCCTCCGTCATTCGAATACAATATAGGACATGAATTAATAGATACTGTGGGATCAAACAGTATGGATCCAGCATCAGCATGTGAGCCTGCCTGTTGATCCACCCAAATAGAGTTATTAATTCCAGTATCATTACACCTGAAGTTGTCAACTAAATCATCGTAATTAATATCAGTCGGTAACGGAGTTGTACAAGATTTACTATATAGGCGTACATCACCGTACCATAAATCAAAAGTATTATTATCTATTTCATTAGTCTCAATAAATGGAACTCTTCCTTGTGGAACTGGGTCGGGTTCACCTATAGGAGAATCAAACCAACTGGCACCCCCATCAATCGATGTATAAATGCTAGTTCCCACAACTGAAAATAAAACGTTAGGCTCATGAGGAGATACTGCGATTGAACAAACCCCTCCCGGCAATCCCAAAGATGGGTCAATACTTGTGCTCCAAGAAAAACTATTAGGAATTTTCCTAAAATGGCCTTCTTCACCGCAAACATCAACTATTCCGTTATCATGTACTACAACATCCCATATTTTAGTAGGTTGATGCATTGATTTTAATAATGGAGTACTCATCCAAGGTATATTTTTATCAAGAAGTTTATTAACATGATCTGCGGGAGGGTCTATGAATTCCCATGTAATCCCCGCATCTTTTGTAACTGCCAAACCACACGCAGTGCCGATATAAACTTCATCGGAATTAGCAGGATTTATACTAATCCCCATTGCTGCAAAATTCCCTTGCCCCCAAACATATTGATTTTCAATAATACTTCCATCATCTGATTCGTCAAATTTACTATCTTCATTAGTCCAATTAGTTGATTCGCTCTCAAAATTATTAGAATATGTACTAGCGATACTTGGACAGAAATCCATGTCTGGTCTTGAAGAAAGGGGATTAACCCAAGTTACTCCTCCATCGCTACTGACACTGATCCCTGACAAAGAATCTACTTTACCATCATAAAATGAAGTGGCATAAATTTTATTAGGATCATCCGGAGAAACTTCAACATCCCAAGTCGCAACTGGAACATGTGAATCTACATGAGACCAAGTTAACCCAACATCATTACTTTTAAATAAGCCACCCCATTCCGAGGCAGCAAAAGTTACTGAACCATCAGATGAAATCCCCAACCCGTTTATTCTGCCTCCACTTGCCCCACTAGAGCTACCTAAATCAGATTGATCAGGACTTATATCGTCAGATGAGATCACAGAAGACAGCAATAAAAACAAAGAAGCCGCTAAAAGCGAAGCAAATAAATATTTAAAAATATCTTTATTAGTATTTAAATTAAAATAATTCATCTATATCACTCATCTTTAAGATCAGCTACGCATACTGTAGCTGTAATCATTTGACTTGGAGTTGCCACAACCCGTCCATCTATTGGGCCAACCAATCTCCATCGGTAATTTATACCAGCTTCAATACCTTCTACAATAATTAAATTCCTGACTGATTCTTCATTTTCAGATACATCAAACCAAGTAACATCTAAATTCGGCAAAGTACTATTACGTAATAGGTCAGGGTCATCTAAATGTATACTTTCAAATAGGGCTCTAGAGTTACGAGAAATATCCAGTGAAACGAACGATTTTGGTATAAAGCCTATTCTAGATCCGTAATGGGTAACATCTAATCTCATTTGACTTGGAGTCATGGAATTAGATACCCAGCTTATATTAGCTTGTGGTGTGCGTATCACATTTGGATTACATGTCTGGATTATATTTAAATTTTCAACCAAATCGTTTGAGACGTTGAAATCAGGGTACTCTTGAACTTCATCTGAAGGCCTAGGAGGTGCAACCCAATCTGACATACCTTTTGTTGACGTAGAAATGTCACGATCACGTATACTTATAAGCCCATCCCCAATTGAACGATCGGATATATCTCCTGTTGCTAGTTCAAAAGGATCTTCAGAATCTTCTTCAGTATTCTCGGTAACAGATACACAAGAAATAATGAAAAGAGATGTTATTAAAAGTAATAAAAACTTAAGATTCATACGTGTAAACCATCGCTTAACTACTCGAAATTTTAATCGAAAACAATAATCAAGACAAGTTTCCGTGACTGAAGCTACTCTTATGAGGATTATGGTTTCATTGTTTAAAAAATAAAATCAGTCGCAATACCATTAATATCTGTAGAAATGCGGATGGAATTTAATTTATAAAATCTAAAAAAATTGTGTACTTAAATATTCTGATAATTACCTTCTAGATTCCGAAGACCTTATTTGAATAGGAGAACATGAAGAGTTATTATCATCCCTATATTCAGAGACTTCATTTCGTTGATCAACAATAGCGCAAATATAATAATTGCCAGACCTAAGTCTACTTGGAATTTTGATATTATCTAATAATTTAGAATAATTATGTTGCTCTCCTGCAGCCAATGGGATCATATTGGGATCATTTTTCAAATAAATTCTATCTAAAACAAGGTCTCGGTCGGAAATCCTATCATCTGCTGAAAGATAAATGGTAATGTCAACATTTTGAGTTTTTACTGCTCCAGCATTTTTAAGCACAAGATTTACTTTTTTAGTTATATCGTCACCAGGTGATGCAGTTTCAGTAGATGTAATTTTTATTTCAAAATCTACTAACGCTGTAAGCTTCCAGACTCCTCTTCCTTGAGTCCCAATATATACATTTATAACTTCTTCAGAAAAACCTTCTACATCGTGCTCAAAATGAGCAAATCTTGGTCTAGGAATATGAGGATGGTCATCAGATGGAGTATAAGGATCAGTTAATAAAGTCCATTTTTCACCTGAATCAGTACTAACAAATACTCCTGCATCCGCAGCTCCAGCTATAATAATGTCATCATCATAAGGATCAAATTCGAGCAAAGAAGGTTGAAAATATCCTGGAGCGAATTCGCTAAATTTTGTAGGTCCCCCCAATCCTGTATAGGGTTTAAATTGACCGTCTCCAGACATTTTCTGATCTAAACCTGAAAGGATTTCCCAAGTAGCTCCACCGTCTTCTGTCATCACCATTCGAGTTTCAAATTCTCCAAGAGAATCGTCTAAATTACTATCGTAATACGCCTGTAGCAATTCAAGCATCTTGTCATTATTTTCTATGACGTTTCCACTTTTATCAATTGGAATTATTTGTGATGCTATTATCCTGTTAGGATTATTCGGATCGACATCATACAAGCTAAATCCGCCGTATCCTGGTTTAGCTGCGTAAACTCCCCTTTTAGTCATTTGATCGCCTGGTGGATGAATTTGTGTCCAATTCCCTATATTAGGATCAATACCATCAAACCTCCAAATACTATCTATTGAATGTCCCCAACATCCATTTGACGTCATCTCTGGTGTCGTCTGTATGAAAAATGAATATTGCTCAATTAATATAGGAATATTATTGCCAGTCAAAATATTATCTGCAAACTCAAGAGTTTTAATATCTTTTGAAACTTTAAGTCCACATTCACCTCCAGATCCAGGATTACCCAAACTGAGCCATTGGACAGGATCCACAGTAATATCTGGAGTTATATTTAGATTAGCTGTAGTAAGGAGAGCGTAAGAATTAGGACCGTACTGAGCAATTGTATCCTGTGGCTTAAACCCAATTAGAGCTCCAAAAGGAGGGTAATTAGAAGTTTTCAACCAAGAGCCATTACCCAGCCCCACGCCGAAAGATCCTGCAGTAGAAGGGAATGAAAGGTCTACTCCTTGAGGGTCTTTAAATTGTATGCGCCACTGAGGGCCTGGGCTGAAAGATCCTCTAATTCTAAGGACTTTCTCTGAATCTCCTATAATATCGAATGCGTCAGCTCCAGACGAATTCCTCCAGTCTGGTTTATCTGAATCAGCATTATTTGTTTCAAAAATACCTACATCTTGACTGCCAAAATACAAGTCTTCACCATCTCCGGGTTTTTTAAACCCTGACATTCCCATTAGCCATAATGCATGTGGAGTAATATCTGGTTCATCCCAAACTGGGTCATGGCAAGTATCAGAAGAGGTAAGTGTGTTGTAAAACACTCCCCCATCATTTGAAAATAAAATGGGGCATGCATTTGTAGATTGTGTAGGATTAAATACTAAAGCCCCAACATCCCAGTGGGCTCCTTCTTGATGATTAATCCAATTAGAACCCCAACATCTAAAATTATCTAATGAATCAACATCCAAAGCATCTGGGGTAGTACAAGTACGAGCATATAACTGTGTATCTCCGTACCAAAGGTCAAAACTATTTGCATCTCTTTCGTTAGTTTCTACAAATGGGATCCTTCCTTGAGTGCCAGCAGGTTCATCAAGGTCGAACCAGAACGCCCCACCATCTAATGATTGGTAAAGAGATTTTCCAACGGAAGCAAACAAAACATCAGGTTCGTGCGGTGATACTGCGATAGAGCATCTTCCACCGGGTAACCCGAATCCATTTTGAATATTGGTCGACCAAGTATCATTATCAGACAAACGCCTAAAGTGTCCATCTGCGCCGCACACATCAACAATACCATTATTATGGACTACCACATCCCAAATTGCCGCAGGTTGATGAACAACGTCTTCCGATGCAGTATCAGGTAAAACAAAAGGGTCTTCGAATTCCCACGTTAACCCTGCATCTCTTGAAATAGCTAACCCACACCAGGTTCCTATATAAACTTCGTTAGTATTATCAGGATTTATATAAATTCCCATAGCACCAAAATTTCCTTCTGGCCATGGATTACCTGATAAATTAGTAAACTTATTAGAGTAGGATTTATTTTGCTGATAGATTACGCCTGAACAAAATTCTTCTGACGGCGTAGCTGTAGGAGGATTTATCCAAGTTGCACCTCCATCTGAGCTAACACTTATTCCTGATAAAGAATCAATTTTCCCATCAAAAAAAGAGGAAACATATACTTTATCTTGGTCTGTAGGAGAAATCTCAACATCCCAAGTAGCAACTGGAACATGTGAACCCAGATGGTCCCAAGTTAATCCTGCGTCATAACTCTTAAATATCCCCCCCCACTCTGAAGCAGCAAACGCAATCTGTCCATTAGAAGAAATCCCAAGTCCATTTATTCGTCCTCCACTACCACCGTGTTTTTTTTCTACATCACCTAAATCAGATTGGTCAGGGCTAATATCTGTAAATGCACAAGAAACAAAAAATAAGAACGCCGAAGCTATAATTGACATTGCGACTAAATACTTAAAAATGTTCTTACTGAAAAGTCCATTCAAATAATTCATATTCTATTCTTCCTCTTCAATAAGGTCGGCAATGCAGGTTTTGCCAATTAATCTTCGACTAGGAGTAGCAAAAATTTCATCTCCTACATATCCAACTAAACGCCATTTGTAAATAATTCCTGGATCTAATCCAGAAACTGTTAATTCAGTTATAGATTCATCTGAATTAAATTCCAAAACAGACAAATCAGGTAAGGTGGTATTGGTTATAAATTCTTCGTCTGCTGAATATATATTAGTAAATCGTAGAATTTCTTGTGATTGGGATACATCAAGTGACAAATAAGAATTTCTACTAAATCCTAAAGATCCATAATGTGTAACATCTAATCTCAAATTTTCTGGAGTTAGAGAAGAAGGTACCCAGGTTAAATTTGCTACTGGAGTCCTTATGACATCTTGATCACAGTCCGTAACAGCGTAAAAATCTTGAACTAATCCATCAAAGACCTGATAGTCTAAATATTCTTGTATCGGTTCCGTAAACTTGGGTGCCACAGGTGTTTCAGACCTAGAATCAGACGTATCGTTAGTAATATTATCAACTCTTATATCTTCCGTTTGAATATCAGAGACTACTATATCGCCTGTTGCAAACCCAAAAGGATTTCCTGCAGTTTCTTCAGTGTTCTCTGTATCTGCTAAGCACGAAATAATAAATAAAGACATTATTAAAAGTGACAAAAACTTCAAATTCATCATATTAAACCATTGATTAAAACATCGTTTCACTAATCGGAATCTTAATTCAAACCCATAAGGAAGACAAGCTTTACAAAATCATGAATCTAAATACCTATTTTCTCTTTGTGCAATATCTCTTCATATATTAGAATCAAGGTAATACATAAAGGAGGTTTTTTATGACTAGCAAAATGGTCAATGGATTGTTATTTATTATTGGTGGCATTTCACCTAATAGTGCTGTACTTGGGATTAGGTCCTGAAGGAACAGACATAATTGACGCCAAGCTTACTGAAAATTTAGTCTTCTGGATTATGCTCAGTATCCCTATAGCGTTCATGATGACTGCTAGCACTATGAAAGATGGTCCAGGTAGCATATATGCAAAAGTCGGTTTGCTAATATTTGTAATAGCTTATGCTGGCGGTTCAGTAGGAGATGCTGTATTCGCATCTGGGAACGAACAGTTAGGTGAAGCTATACAGGACCCATTTTGGGCAGGTATGATGCTGGCATTCGCCATAACAGCAGTTGGGTATTACCTTCAAAAGAATTTCCCTGTGTGGTTATCAGGATTAATGGCACTAGCCGGAGTATACGGATTTATTGCTATTGCATTCATAGACTTAAACGCTAATGAAGCATTAGAGCGTCCTTTGTGGTTAGGTTTCACAGGTATTTTGATATTACTAGGCGTATTTACAATTCTTAAAAAAGAATAATATCTTAAAACGAAAAATGAAATTTGTAATTGCACAAATGAATCACGAAACTCATACATTTGTGCCTGAGTTAACTCGACTCGAAAAATTCAACTTGTCAGGAGGTAAAAAACCTCTTGAAGGATTAGCAGCAGTTGAAACCTTAAAAGGTGGAGA
>CETM01199701.1_pt1 | contig 10701 bp, 5 predicted proteins | sample 361451 | NCBI WGS metagenome assembly CETM01 (sample SAMEA2622690, study PRJEB7988) | marine metagenome | isolation source: saline water (ENVO:00002010), including
ATTCGTTCAATGTTAAATAAAATGGAAAACAATGATAAAAAGGCTGATGCTATTAAAGCATTAGATACAATAGAAAGAAGTACAGAAAAATTAAGTTTTAGTGATATAAAAGAAGTTGAATTATTAAATCTTGTATGGAATAGAATACACGACGATTGTAATAAAGATAATATTGATAACTTAAAACAAAATCTAACCAACGAATTATCTGAAAGTATTGAATATGGTTTACCTGTATGTGCTACTGGTAGATTTAATCGTATTATTGACACATTAAATCAAGTAGACCCTCTTGTTAATATTGTTCCAACAAATGCGATTAATCAAGAAATGATGACAAATGCAGCTAAAATACGAGAAGATATATTTAATCAATATAGTGATGAAGATAAAAAATTAATAGACTCATTAGAACCAAGCCTTATCCAAGAACAATTTGATACACAATTTAAAGATAAAATAAGATCAACATTCAAAGAAACTTATGTTGATAAAAAGATTCTTACACAAAATAAAATGGATTCATTAATAGAAAAGTGGATTGATTATATATAATCTCTAGTTATACTTATACAATCTATTTTTGTTGCTAATAATAATTCAATCAATAATTTTTTAGGTGCTCGTGTATTTTTCTTAACAAGATTTTCCTTATGTAATATATTTACTAATATTGAATAAGGTAATTTATCTAATTTATTTTTGATATTATTGATATCAATAGAATTAGATGGTTTTTTTATATATATTTTTTTAGATTTAAATTTATTTCGATTCAATAATCTTTTCTTTTTATTTAAATGTTTATTCTGACTTCTTGTTTCATTGTTTGACGGTTTTGGATTATTGGGTTTATTGTTAGGTATTATTTTATCATTTTTGACATTATTTGGTATTATATTATTATTAGTAATATTATATCTTTTAAAATACATAGGTGATACAATCCTATTTTTAAGTCTTTTCCGTGTTTTTATTTTTTTAAATTTTGAATGATTATTTTTTGTTTTGTTTATTACAATTTTTTTTTTACGTGGAGAAGAGTTTTTAACTTTTTTAGGTGTTTTAATTTTTATTGAAATGTCATTTATTGAAATGTCATTTTTAGGTTTTATGTCCAATTTTGAAGGTGCTTTTTTTCTATACCTATTATTATCTAAACTTTTATTTTGTATATTTGCTATTCTACTTTTATTTTGTAATCTTTTTTTTTCTAAATATTCTTGAGTAATATTTTTATTTTTTTGATATATACCTCTTTTATTATTTGTATCTGGTAGTTTAACTATATTTATCATATTTCTTTTTTTTCTGGGCTTTTTCTCAAAATAATTATTATAAATATTCTCTTGATTAGATAATTCTTTTTGTCTCTGTCTAAGTAGTTTTATATCATTTATAAATTGTCTTCGACAATATTTTGTCGGTTGTAATTGTGAATATATATCTTCTGTCATTAAATTTAATACTAAATCATTTAAAAATTTATACCTTAAATAATATTATAGTATAATTATAAAGATGAGTGATACATATATATGTAAGAGATGTAATAATTGTGTAAAAAACTCTCATAGAGATACACACGAATTATATTGTGCTTATTCTCTAAAAAAAAATGAATTAGATGATTTAATACCTTGTGAATTATGTAATAATCTAATTGAATTTTCAGAATATCAAACACATGTTGAAAGATGTGAGCGTTATCATTATACTAGTAATTATAATAATTATAATTTCATTAGACCTCTTAATTTAAATAATATAACAACCAATCAACCTGAAACTAACAATCAACCTGAAACTAACAATCAACCTGAAACGGATAATGAATCTGAAACAAACAATCAACCTGAAATAAACAATGAATCTGAAAATACTAATATAGCAACTTCACAATTTAATGATGAAAATACACCACAACTGAATAGTATTAGAATTGTAAATTCTGAAAATTTTTACGATGCTTTAATAAATATATTAAATATTCAACCTAGCACAAATGTAAGTATAATTAATGATATTAATACACCTGATTTAGTATCAGAAAATATTGATAATAGAGAATCACATACACAAATTTTATCACCACCACCTTTACCGCTATCACCAAATGATGTGTCATCAGATACTCCTTCATATTCTCCACCACCAGTTCCTTCTATTTCACCACCATTATCTGATACCACAGATTCATTTGAACAATATGAAGCAGAATTAGAAACACACTCACCAACAACACCAACTAATAACATACCATATAATTCTAATTTTATTAATAATTTAAACCAAAATATATATAGACCGCATATAAGAAGAATAAGATATAATAGTGAAAATATAAATAGAACAGATACTTCTATTAATACTATGGTAACTAATATGTTAGATAATGTTGTAGAAAATGCTATAAATGTATATTATCCTAATCCAGCATTTAATCATAGTTATGAAGCACTATCCGAACTTGAAAATACTGTTGGAATAGTACAAAGAGGTATTAAAAATATTAATCTTGTAGCTCCAATAATTGAATCAAATATTGAAATTAAATGTCCGATATGTACAGATATTACAAAAGAAATAAGAAAAACAATATGTGGTCATTCTTATTGTCGTCATTGTATAGAAAAATGGTTATCAAAAAATAAAAAATGTCCTATTTGTATGAAATCACTAGATGAAATAAATACAAAAGAACTTATAGAAAATATTTATGCAGATGAATGATTTATCTTTCTTCTACACTTACTAAACTATGTATTTGCGATTCTTTATAAGAAGAAAATGTTCTTACTTCATATCTTGTTTTAGAAATAAGATTATTATTATGTAATTCCTTAATGTTTTTTGAACCTATATCTTGTAATCCTAATTTAACACCTTTTACAAGATATGGAATATATTTTGATATACTCCCTTTACTTGTTACAATACCACTAACACCTTGAGCCACACGTAATTTATTGTTATCAAGATATCTTGTTAAACAACTTTCACCTCTCTTCATTGCTGCTAAACTACCCATTCCTCTATATTTTTTTACTCGTATTCCATTTTTATAAAAAAAATCACTTGGTGATTCATCTGTTCCAGCAAGTAAAGATCCCATCATAACAGTATCAGCTCCTAAACATAATGCTTTAATAATATGACTTGTATTCGAAATACCCCCATCAGCTATTATTGGAATATTATATGAATGAGCATATTTAGATATATTATAAACAGCTGTTGCTTGTGCTCTTCCCACACCACATACACTCTGTGTTGTACATATTGAACCAACACCCATACCAACTCTTAGAGCATCTGCCCCATTCATAATTAAATTATGTGCTTGTTTTTTTGTAACAACATTTCCACATATAACATCTAAATTAGGATAATTTTTCTTTACCCATTTTAATGTTTCTATTTGATAAATAGAATTACCTTGTGCCGAATCAATTACAACAACATCTATACCAACATTAACTAATTTTTTTACTCTTTCTTCATAATTACGTGTAGTTATAGCAGCACCAACCAATAATTGTTTAGTATTTACATTTTTAGATGCAAGTGGATAATCTACAATATTTCTTAAATCTTTTCTACATATTAAACTAACTAAATTCATATTATCGTCAACAATAGGTAATAAATTTACTTTATTACTTTTTAGAATATTATTAGCATCTTTTAAAGAACAGCCATCTTTAGCAGTAATAAATTCTTTTGTCATAATATTTTCAATATTTGTATCTAAATTCTCAATAAAATCTGTATCTCTTCTTGAAATAATACCAACTAATTTAGACCCTAATTTACCATCTTCTGTAATAGGAAAACTTGAAAATTTATAATTAAATTTTTTTTTATTTACAAGTATATCTTTTATAGTATTATGAGGACTAAATATAACAGGATTTAATATAAAACCATTATTAAATCTTTTCACTTTCACTACTTCTTTTACTTGTTCATCTATTGAATTATTACAATGTATAATACCTATACCTCCTTGTAAAGCCATTGATATTGCCATATCAGATTCTGTTACTGTATCCATAGGAGAACTTACAAATGGTGTATTTATTTTAATATTTCTTGTCAATTGTGTTTCAAAATTTATATCATCAATTGTAAAATCTATATATCCAGGTAAGATGATAAAATCATCGTATGTATAACCAACATTATTAGAAAATAACTGATCAGCATTACAACCATCTATTGTAGAAGTCATTATTTAGATAATTATTATTTAATTACTTTAAATATATTTATTATAAAATTGAAAATGACTTAAACCTTAATAATAATATAATTATACTGTTATGTCATCAAAATTACAAAATAATTCTAAAAAATTTACTTGTAATAAACATTCTTGGGAAGTTATTAAGGCATTATTTAAACAGTCAAATGGAAACTATCTTATTAGACACCAAATAGATTCATACGATGATTTTATTAATAATAAAATTCCTAATATTATAAGTCAATTTAATCCTGTAACTATATGTAATAAATATGATCCAGAATTAAATAAATTCAAGTATGAAATACACGTTGTATTTGGTAAAATATATTTAGGAAAACCTAAAATATTTGAAAATAACGGTAGCTCTAAAATAATGTTCCCAATAGATGCACGAAAAAGAAATTTGTCATATTCTTCTTCATTATATATTGATGTTTCTTTCATTATGAAAGCATTAGATGAAAAAACACTTAAAATGAATGATATATATACAAAAAAATTCAAGAAACTTATTATTGGTAAAATACCAATTATGTTAAAATCAAGCTTTTGTATGCTAAATAATCGTAATATTGATCTAAAATTAAGCAAAGAATGTAGATATGATCCTGGTGGATATTTTATTATAAATGGAAGTGAAAAAGTAATTATTTCGCAAGAAAGAGTCGCTGAAAATAAAATACTTGTTTTTAAAAATAATAAAGGCTCTACTAAGTATTCTCATGTTGCTGAAATAAAAGCATCAAATAGTCATAAATTTATTACACCTAAAAGTGTAAGTATAAAATTAACGTCAAAAGAAAGCACACACGGACGTCTATTAAAAATATTTATTCCAAATTTTAAACAAGAAGTTCCATTATTTATAATATTCAGATTATTGGGCGTGGTATCTGATAAAGATATAATTGAACATATTATTTATGATTATGATAAGCCTATAAATAAACCTTTACTAAACATGTTATATGGTTCTCTTAAAGATGCTGAACATATAGTATCACAGGATGAAGCATATGAATATGTGGCAAATATTATAAATTATATAGGTTATCCTAAAGAATTACAAATGGACGACAAAAAAAAATATAAATATATTGATAATTTACTTAAAAATGATTTTCTACCAAATTTAGGTAAATCTTATAAAAAAAAGGCTCTATTTTTGGGACATATGACAAAAAGATTGATTAATTGTTATATTGGTCGCGAAGCCTATGATGATAGGGATAATTATATTAATAAGCGTATTGACCTACCTGGAATTCTTTTAGGAAATTTATTTAGACAATATTTTTCTAAACTTGTAAAAGATATGAGAAATGCTATTATGAAAGAATTTAATTCAGGATTATGGAAAACTAATGAAAATTATGTAAATATTATTAATAATTCAAATATCTATAAAATTATAAAATCAACAACTATAGAATCAGGCATTAAATATTCTCTAGCTACTGGTAATTGGGGAATTAAAACAAATAGTGCTAAGAATAGGGTTGGTGTTGCTCAAGTATGTAATAGACTTAATTTTTTTGGAATGCTTTCACATTTAAGGAGAGTAAATACTCCTACGGAGAAAACAGGAAAGCTAGTTCCACCAAGAAAACTCCATAATACACAATGGGGAATTATATGTCCTGCAGAAACACCAGAAGGTAGTTCGGTTGGACTAGTTAAAAATTTAGCTTTAGGATGTCATATTACTATTAATACAAATCCAGAAGTTGTATATCAATGTCTTAATGCTATAAATCTTGATAAAATAGAAGACGCAAGTATTGAGACAATAAAACGTTCAGGAAAAATTTTTATAAATGGTGATTGGTGTTTTATAACCCCAAATGTTAGAGATACATATAATTATTTGATTGATTTAAGACGAAGAGCTATAATAAATATATTTACGTCTATTATATGGTATAGAAATACAAGTGAAATTTACGTATATACAAGTGAAGGAAGGCAAACACGTCCTCTTTATATTGTAAATAACAATAAACTAAAAATAACATTAAATGATATTCAATATCTTAAAAATAAAAAATATAAATGGAAAAATCTTCTATTTAAATCATTACATCTTGATGGTCCATCACCTAAAAATATTAAAAATAATATTAGTAAAGGTGTTATAGAATATGTTGATGTTGAAGAATCATCAACTCAATTAATTGCTATGAATAATGAAGAATTAACTAAATCATATAATAATAATATCAAGTGGAAACAAGGAAAAAAAATAAATGAATATATAAAAAATTATTCACATTGCGAAATTCACCCATCACTTATATTAGGTGTTCTAACATCTTGTAGTCCATTTCCAGATCATAACCAATCTCCAAGAAATTGTTATCAGTGTGCTATGGGAAAACAAGCTATGGGTATATATTCTACAAATTACAATGAACGTTTGGATACTCTAGCTCATATTTTACACTATCCAAATAAACCAATGGTAAATACTAGAATAACTGAATATTTTAATGCTAACAAAATACCTAGCGGTATGAATGCAATTGTTGCTATATGCTCTCATTCGGGGTATAATCAAGAAGATTCTGTTATTATGAATAAAGGTTCAATTGATAGAGGTTTATTTAGGTCTACATTTTCAAGAACATACAAAATCGAAGAAAAAAAAATACAATCTTCTGGTGATGAAGAAAGATTTCAAAAACCCGATCCAGGTATAACTAAGGATATGAAACCAGGTTCCTATGATAAACTAAATAAGGATGGTTTTGTATCTGAAAATACATTTGTTAAAAATGCAGATATTATAGCTGGTAAGATAATGCCAATTAAAAATACAAATAATGATAAGTATATTTATAAAGATAGTAGCACATCTATAAGAAGCAATGAATCAGGATTCATTGATAATAATTATAAAAGTATTAATCAAGATGGAAATAAATTTTGTAAAATTAAAATTAGATCAGAAAGAATACCACAAATTGGAGATAAATTTTCTTCAAGACACGGTCAAAAAGGAACTATTGGAATGGTCTTTAAACAAGCAGATATGCCTTATACACATAATGGTATGACACCTGATATTATTATTAATCCACATGCTATTCCTAGTCGTATGACAATAGGACAATTGTTAGAATGTATTTTAGGTAAAACGTGTGCCACACTTGGTTATCTCGGAGATGGTTCACCATTTAATATTGATAACAAACGTCGTAAGATAGATAAAATAGGAGATATACTTGAAAAATATTGCGGTTTTGAAAGATATGGTAATGAAATTATGTATAATGGGCGAACTGGTAGGCAAATGAAAACATCAATATTTATTGGTCCTACATTTTATCAAAGATTAAAACATATGGTTGATGATAAAATACATTCAAGAGCTTCTGGTCCAGTTGTTATGCTAACGCGACAACCCGCTGAAGGTAGGTCAAGAGATGGTGGGCTTAGATTTGGAGAGATGGAACGTGATTGCTATTCTGGTGATACCTTAATTTCTTTAAGAAATGGATTATCTGTTACAATTAAATCTATGAAAGATTGTGATAATAATGTGCTTGGCTGGAATAAACATTTGAATGGAATGGTAGAAGCAAAGCAGAGTAACTGGATGTTTAAAGGAGAACGAGAATGTGTGGAACTTATTATGGAAGATGGGCGTAAAAATATTTGTACACCTGATCATCCTGTTTTAACATCTGATAATGAGTGGATTAAAGCAAAGGATTTAGTTATTGGAAAAACTAAAATCAAAGCTAGTGTAAGTTATCCACCAATGAATATTGATGAAGAAATCAAAGAGTGTAATGGTTGGACGCTTCAAGTTGGCAAGCTAAAATTATATACTCATAATAAAAATGAATATTTAAAAACATTAGCATTTGCTAGAATGATTGGAATATTAATAACTGATGGTAATATTTATTGTAATATGAAGACAAATACACCTCGTATGTGCGTATATTTAGGACATCTTCTAGATGTAGAAGGATTTATATATGACCTAAAATTATTCTGTGATACAAAACAAAAGAATTATACACATAAAAATTTATATTATGTCCAGATACCAACTATTCTAGCTAAAAATATTATTCAACTTCCTGGAATCCTAAAAGGTAGGCGTGTTAATCAACCTGGAACATTACCAAATTTCATTACCGATCCTAGTTGTCCTCGTCCTATTGTGCGAGAATTCTTAGGTGGATTATTTGGTGGTGACGGTCATACGTGTGTTCTAGGAAAGCATCGTGGGAAACGTGATATTTTAACATCTATATCATTTTCTCAAACAAAGAACTATAAACATTTAGATTCACTAAAATTAATGATGAAACAAATAGAAACACTCCTTAATAAATGTGGTATTTATAAAATCACAATACAAAAATGTAAAGAAACAACACATTCTAAGAATAAATATATTAAATGTGCCAACAAAGATTATACAGATGAAAGAAGTTGGCAAATGAATTTACATCTAGATATTAACGAACTCATACCATTCTCCGAAAAAATCGGATTTCGTTATTGCTGTCATAAAACTCAACGTTTAGAAGCTGGTGTATCATATAAACGACTTCGTAATGAAGTTGTCAGACAACATAATTGGCTTGTAAATCGTGTAGATGAACTAACTAATTTCACGAAAATTAAAGCTGCTAATCCGAATAAAAAGGTAAGAACAAAGAAGGCAATTCTTAAGGCAATAGAAGAGTTGAAAGAGAATGAACCATTGATTCATAATTACGCTATACCTACATCACATGATATTACTGATCATCTAATTAAAGGCACAAAATTCGGTAAATTTCGCTCCAAATCATTTCCTACGGCAGAACAATTTCTAAGAAAAATTGGAGCATTGGATTGGTTCATAGATGATATTGATAATTCACACTATGGAGTTGAAAGAAACGCAAAATCATTACCTACAATGAACCTAACAGTAATAGAACGAAGACCTGTAGGTTTAAAAGATGTTTATGATATTCAAGTTGACAAGGAACATTCATTTTTAGCAAACGGTGTGGTAGCACATAATTGTATGATATCTCATGGTCTATCACAATTCTTAAAAGAAAGAATGTTAGATGTTTCGGATCATTATAAGACATATACTTGTAATAGTTGCGGTTTTATTGCGGCTGTTAATACTAGAAAAGGAATATATTGTTGTAAAAAATGTAATAATTATTCAAATTTTTCAGAAGTTCATATCCCATATACTTTTAAACTACTTGTTCAAGAACTTGAAAGTATGGGATTAGCACCACGTATTTGCACATAAGTATAATTGTTTAAAGAAATATATTTTTATATTATAATAATGAATATATTAATAACAGGTGGAGCAGGATTTATAGGTTATCATTTATGTAAGAAAAAACTAGAAGAAGGCAATAAAGTTATATGTATAGATAATTTAAATAGTGGTCAATTAGATAATATTAACCATCTAATAAAATATCAACATTTTTCATTTATAAATCATAATATTATAAAACCTTTAATTATTGAACAAGACATTGACGAAATTTACCATTTAGCTTGTCCAGCATCTCCTAAATATTATCAACTAGATGATAAATTTACATTAGATACATGTTATAAAGGAACACAGAATATTCTTGAGTTAGCACTTAAAAAAAATTCTAAAGTTTTATTTACATCAACATCCGAAATTTATGGCGATCCTTTAGAACATCCACAAACAGAAGAATATAAGGGCAATGTAAATACTTTTGGTTCTAGAAGTTGTTATGATGAAGGTAAAAGAGTTGCTGAAACATTAATGTATATTTATAAAAACTATGGTGTTAATATTAGAATTGTAAGAATATTTAATACATATGGACCTAATATGCGATTAAATGATGGAAGAGTTATTACTAATTTTATTTCTCAAGCATTAGAAAATAAACCAATTACTATTTATGGAGACGGAAACCAAACAAGATGTTTTTGTTATATAGACGATATGATTGAAGGTATATGTAAATTAATGAATTCTGATTATACAAAACCCATAAATTTAGGAAACCCTGAAGAAATAACAATGAATGAGTTAGCAATTATAGTTAAAAATTTAACAAAGAGTCATTCTGATATTGTATACACTAATTTACCCGAAGATGACCCTAAAAGAAGAAAACCACATATATATAAAGCAAAACACATTTTAAATTGGGAACCTAAAACTAATTTAACACAAGGTCTAATTCATACAATATATCATTATATGAAACATTAATTATCAATGCCTTTTATATCTTTTATATTATCTGATGTATATTGATTATTTTTTATTTCTAATATAGATAATTTAATATTTATATTATGAATACTATCTTTATTTTTTTCTATATCAAATTCTAATTCATCTTGTAAATCATTCATTTCTGATTTAATAAATTTATATAACTTCCCATCTAATGTTATTAATTCTATATTTAATCTAC
>CETM01009653.1_pt1 | contig 10698 bp, 12 predicted proteins | sample 361451 | NCBI WGS metagenome assembly CETM01 (sample SAMEA2622690, study PRJEB7988) | marine metagenome | isolation source: saline water (ENVO:00002010), including
TATAGGAACAATTATAGGGCTTATTGAAAGATTAAAAGAAGGGCTGTTCTTTTCAATTTTAAATTTTACTTCTAGCGAACCTTCAAGATTTAAATTCTTTTCTTTTCTAGATAAATACTGCCCATAGACTCCACCGCAAAAAGATAATATAAAAGCTAATACTCCACCACAAATAATCAATAGGAATAAATTTTCCAGAGCTAAATTTGATGCTGCCGCCAAAGGCCCTGGAGTAGGCGGAACTAAAACATGAGGAGCAAAAAGACCTGTTGATAATGCTACACTTAACCCCACTAATGATGTTTTTGTTTGTTTGGATAGTGTTTTGTTAATATTTGATAAAATAACAAAAGCTGCATCGCAAAAGACAGGAATTGAAACAAAGTATCCTATTGTACTTATTGCATATGGCAAGGGAAGATTTTTAAGTAATTTTATTAGACCATTAGCAATTGAGATTGTCCCTTTTGATAGTTCTAAGGAAGAGCCAATAATAGTTCCAAAAACAATTAACAAACCTATGTTTTTGACTGTTTTCCAAAAACCGGAACCTATCACTAAATGGATTTCATTTAAAGGGATCCTAATAAGAAAAGACAATAATAAAGCTGCAATAAGTAGAGTTATAATGGGATTAATTTTCAGATAGGAAGTCCCTATGATGATCCACAAAATAGTTATAAGAATAAATCCAAGTATCTCTAACATCTAAATTAGTTTTTTTGAATTTTTCAAATTACTTAAAACGGCTTCAAGTTTTTTAATAATATGCTCATTTGTTTTTCTCATTGCTTCAGATAGACTAATATTATCTGGGTTAATAGAATAGATTTCAAAAGGGCCATCTAGATTAATGTCTTTCTTATCCAAATTAATTTTACCTGCAATTATAATTGTTGGGACCCTATGTTTTGATGCAATTGAAGCTATTTTATATGGGACTTTACCAAAAAGACTTTGCTTATCAAAGCTTCCTTCGCCTGTAATTACAAGATCTGATTTTTTAATTTTCTCCTCAAGGGCAACATGTTTTGATATTAAATCAAAACCATTTTTAATAATTCCTCCTAGAAGACCAAAAATTCCTGCAGCACATCCACCAGCAGCCCCACCTCCAGGGACATTATGAATTGAAATATCATATTTATTTTTTATAAGTTCGGCAAAAATAAAACCATTTTTTTCTAATATTTTTATATCCTTAGGTTTTGCACCCTTCTGAGAAGCATATGTATTTGCAGCTCCTATATCTCCAAGCAGAGGATTTGTTACATCGCATGCCATTGTGATTTTTGTGTTTTTAAGTTCTTGAATCAGGTTTGTGTCATCAATTTCATTGCATTGATTTAAATTCCCTCCTCCTAAGGGGATAGATAATTTAGATTTGTTTAATAATTTACCGCCTAGTGCAACAAAAATACCAGTTCCTAAATCATGAGTAGCACTTCCTCCAAGTCCTAGAAAAATGTTTTTACAATTAGATTTTAAAGCATGTTTTATTTGCAACCCTGTTCCATATGTAGAAGTTAAAAGTGGATTTTTTTCATTTTCTTTTATTTGCATCAGTCCTGATGCTTGGGATAATTCTATCCATGCAGATTTTCCTTTCTCAAAAATAAAGTATGGTTTATTTATCATTTTACCATAAGGGTCTACTACATCACACCGTATTACTTTTCCTTGAATTGTATCATTAAAAAGATCAATTGCTCCTTCCCCTCCATCAGAAAAAGGGATTTTTTCAATATAAGAATTCGGAAAAACATTTTTAACTGCTAAAGCAATACTGTCAGAAACCTCTTTTGCTGTAAGACTCCCTTTAAATGAATCTGGTGTGATTAAAACATTCATTTATTTGATTTTTAAAACTTAATTATAAGTTTAGAGAAATTCATATTTTTATTAAAATAAGTTTTTAAAATGAAAATTTTTACATTCGTCATAATTTTATTTTCACTTATGGTTAATGCTCAAACAAAAAAAATAAATCTTAAAATAGATCATCAAGCCTTACTTGTGAATGATTTAAAAAAATCTGGAGATTTTTACATCAAAGTTTTAGGCTTTCAGGAAATAGAGAATGCTTCTGGAGGTTCACCCAAGCGATGGTTTAAAAATTCTGAAGGAAAAGAAATTCATTTGATATATAGAGAAAAGACTGTTGATGAATTACCAAAAGACATTCATATGGCCTATAAAGTAGATGATTTAATTTCTTTCATTGATCATTTGAAAAATCTTGGAATTGAATTTTCAGATTGGCCAGGAAATAAAAATAAAGTTCAATTAAGAGAAGATGGCTTTAATCAAATCTACATTCAAGATCCAACGGGTTATTGGATTGAGATAAATGATGTTAAATAAGTTGGACAAATCGACTAATTAATCTAAACATAAAGCATTATTAATTTCTTCTTCGGAAAATGTATGAGGATATGCAATAGTTGTTTTTACTCCTTCAAACAAGCCTGAAGTAATGGTAGCTCTTAAGCTTAAAACTACTTCTAATTCAATGAAGTCTTTACAGGATTTAGCATATTCATTTGGAACTTCAATTTTAACTGTTCCTGCATCAACATTTATGACCCCTTCTGCAAATTGATCGAGCAGGGCATTTTCGAATTCATCACCAACGCCAAGGAAAATTCCATCTTCGGTGTATTTTACATTATTTACTTGCAAACTAATGAGGCACGACTCGCATAAATCTACGTCAGATTCTTTTTTACAGCTTAGCACTGAAAGAAATAATATAATTAAAATGAAATCTTTCACTCGGGTTTTGATTGAACAAATCTATTAAATAAACTTGATTTTAATATTTACGAAGACTGTGATATTTTATTTAAAGCTCCAATTAATTGATCTAAATCATTTAATGTATTAAACACATTTGGGGTTATTCTACAGCCCTTTACATTCGCATAATCTATAGCAACGGTAAAAATTTTGAAGTCAAGCATTAATTTTTTCGCAAGATCAGAGGGGGATAGCCCTTTTACACCAACATTTGAAATCCCACAACTTCTGAAAGATTCAATAGGGGTATTAATTATAATATTTGACTTGTTTCTTAAGGCAGAGGTCAAGTAATTTTGCAGAAATCTAAGTCTTTTTTCTTTTCTTTTTAGTTCTATCCAATTAAGATAATTTATTGCATTTAAAATAGATAAGTCATTATGCACAGGATGTGTTCCAATATGATTTAATCTTTTAATATCATTTTTATCCTCCACATAGCTAGCTATTAAAGGCCAAATTTTTGATATTCTCTTCTTATTTACATACAATATACCTGATCCAAGGGGAGCAGCTAGCCATTTATGAAGGCTTGATCCATAATAATCACATCCAAGTTCTGAAATTTTAAAGTTAAAATGACCAATGCAGTGGGCTCCATCTACCATTACTTCTATTCCATTGTTATGAGCCATTTCACAAATTTTTTTTACTGGTAAAATTTGTCCGGTAATATTAACCATGTGAGGAACCATAATTAAACGAGTCTTTTTTGAAATTTGATTTTCATATAGTGAGACTATTTCTTCATCAGATTTGGGGTGATTTGGAATTGATATTACTTTATTGACAACTCCATGTCTTTTGGAAACTTGTTTAAACATCTGTTTCATTGAACCATAATCTTGATCTGCATAGATAGCCTCATCATCTTTCATCCAAGGGAACCCACTTATAATTAAATCCAATGATTCAGTAGTATTTCTTGTAATGATTAGTTCATCTTTTTTACACCCAACAAGAGTAGCTAAAGAATTTGTTATCTCCTCTTTATCTTTTTCAAGATAATTTCTCATATAAAATGAACCTTCATAATTAATTCTTTTGACATGATTAATGAAACTGTTCAAAGTTGGTGAGGGAATTATGTTATAGAATCCGCTTTCAAGATTAATGTAGTCAGGGTTTAACTTGTAATGAGAACGAACAGTTTCCCATAATTCTTTCTCTTCACTTATTTTTTTCAATGAGTCAATAGAGGAAGTTTCATCAAAAACTTCAGAGGGAATATTAAAAAAAGGAATTAAACTAAATGCCCCAAAAGATTTAATGAATGTTCTTTTTTTCATGAATAAGAATTTCAGAAATTTTCTGAAGATTTAATTAATCTTACATTAAGATTTGGTTTTTCCATTTCATAATCAAATGGGAACATTGGCCTTTTAATTCTTTTATAGTCAAGTCTTTCTATATCTTGATCAACCCCACCTGGTGTTAGAGCCATTATCCAATCTCCTCTCATTCGATAAAGTTCTGGAACTAGATATCCAATTTTAACAATAATAATATTTGTATTGTTTGGGTCAAGACCCAAATCAGTAAAATCAGTTTCTTTATGATAAGGCTTTCTTTTTTTTGTCACAATTACATTAACACTTCCTGATTTAATAACAACTTCAGTTTCAGCATGTATATCTCCATATTTAATTTTCTCAACAGTTCCTGAAAGTTTAATCGGAGGAGAGTAACGATCATCAATTAAGGCACCAACATATTCTTCAACTTTACTTCCCTCACCAGCTTCTATCGCTTTTTCAATCATTTTTGGACCTGGGATTGATGCGTAAATGACAGAGGGACCATTTGCAGAGCTAAATTCTGTTTTTGAAAGTATTTTTCCTAGAGTCCATGTTACATCACCAGCGCCTCCAGCTGTGGGATTATCACCCATATCACTTATAATAAATGGAACTTTATTACTCTTAAGTGCTTTCTCAAGACTTTTTTCAAGAGAAGTTGTGGGAGCAACAAAATCAAATTGTTTTCTTGCATTCCAGAAACTCTCAGCAAGTCTTTCTGCAGTTTCTGAAACAATCTTTTTTTCATCTCCGGTAACCATTACTACCCCATGATTCCTTGGCTCATCAGCCCAGGGATAACCAACCCATATTGCGGCATCAATAATTCCTTCTTGATCGGCAGCAGGTTTAACTTTTGCATACAAACTTTTACCGGGTTCTATTCTTGTAGAGGTTTTTTCTCCCGGCAAAAGAATTGGGACAGGAATCCATGCTTTATATGCGGGTTTACCCTTTCCGTTTTCAAGTCTAACTAATAAATTTTCTAATGCTCTTTTTTTTGATTCGATAGCATCCTCATGCGGAGCCATTCTATAACAGGTTATAAGATCTGTATTTTGAGCTAGTACTTTAGAAACATTTCCATGTAAATCCATTGATGTTGAAATAATAGTCTCTTTTCCAACAACTTTTCTTATTCGAGTGATAAAATCACCCTCAGGGTCATCTAATTCCACAACACTCATTGCTCCATGTATATCAAAAAACAAACCGTCATAAGGGAGATTCTTTTCAAGCATAGTTAATGTTTTGTTTACTAATGATTCATATGCTTCTCTTGTAACTATTCCTCCAGGAAGAGCATGTCCTCTTATTGTTGGAAACCAAACAGCTTTTTCTCTATTAATTGAATCCTTAGATAAGAAAGGATAGTAGGAAAAGACTTCTTCTCCTTCTCTTGCGAGGAAAGCTTCTTCATGAGTAAATGCTGGCGAAAATGTACTTGATTCAATGGCTAAACCAGCAATTGCAATTCGTGGTAATTTTTCCTCTGAGGCATTCTTACAGCCGCACATTAATAAGCATATTAGTAGGACTATTAATTTTGAACTCTTTGAAATTTTACTTGGCATCATTTTTTAAAATAATTTAATTCAAGATAACAAAAAAAGGCCTCTAGATGAGACCTTTTAAAAAATTGATTTTTATTTATTATTTGATTTTTCTGGAGAATTGAGTCATCCTATCAATTTTTCCATCAAGATTGAAGTAAAACCACTCAACTAATTCTCTTTCCCAAACTTTCCCGTTTTTCATCACTCTTTTTTCTCTTGAAGTTACAATTACTCCAGAAGCGGGATTAGTGTCATATATTTTAAGAGGGATTATTGAATAAGGTTTCCAGTTGACCGACCTATAATCTTTAAAGTACCCTTCCCACATACTAGGAGTGAAAACTACTTTTTTTCCATCTTCATATTCGATATTAACTTTTTCAGCAAATGGTGTTTTACAACCCTCAATATCCATTTTATTATAACTTTCCACAAGTTTTTCAATTGCCTCTACCTCACCTCTATTTGAAAAGACAAGGCTTCTTCCTGTCCACTGATTATCAGTTTTGCCATAAAATTTACCTCCCACAGGTAATCCAAATTCATTGGTAGGATAGTTGGCTCTCCACTGCGCAAAGCCACTGACTTTATTTTCACTATCAACCGTGAAAACTTCCATTAAATTTTGTTTTTGCTTTGATCCATTTTTCCAGTTTCTCTCTTCAATTGACCAGGTTAGAACTTTTGTTTCATCACTCCCCTCAATTTTTACCGGAACGATAACATATGGTTCCATTGAAATAGATTCCATTGAATCAAGCCATTTTTTATTGTTTTCATAGTTTTTTTCAGTGAATTCTTTGCTATAGTATTTAAACATTTCATCTACATCTTTAGCACTGTAGTGTTTAGCAACATTTTTAACTGTGTTGACAGCGGCATCATCTCCCAAAATATATTTTTTACCATTATCTTCTCCTTCTCCAAGATATTCGCCGGCTGTCTTATTTTGTGTACAAGCACCTATAACCAGGATTAATGTACTTAGTAAAAGAAATTTTTTCATATAATTTATTTTTAGTCTTCAAATATAGGAAAGCATTGTAGACTATTGTGCTAAAAAAATAATTATATTGTTAAAAAAACACCATGAAAAAATTATTTCCTTTGGTTTTTGCCATATTTTTTGTTGCATGTTTTAATACTACAACAACTACTCAAATTTTAGATTCAAATGACCAAATAGAATTCTATAACACCTCTGACAAATATCCTTTCTCAGAGGCTACTGTGGTTAATAATGTAATTTATTTATCTGGGAAAATAGGGACTGATCCAAGTACTGGAGAACTTGTTGAAGGCGGAATTGCTGTAGAGACAAGGCAAATAATGGATAACATAAAAAACACATTGACCAAAATGGGTAGTTCCATGGATAATATTTTTAAATGTACCTGTATGCTTGCAGATATTAGTGAATGGAAGCAAATGAATGATGTTTACAGAACTTATTTTAAAGACAATTTTCCTTCAAGAAGTGCTTTTGCTGGATCAGGTTTAGCTCTTGGAGCAAGAGTGGAGATAGAATGTTGGGCAATAAAAACTAATTAAAAAAAATATTTTGACAAGTAGTCTAAAAAAAACAGTTTATCAATTAATTATTTTTCTGATTTTTCATTTAACACATTTTGTTAGTGCCCAGTCTGGAAATGTAATCTTTGAGGGTTTTTATGAAGGAATGACAAAAGAACAAGTTTTAGCTGAATATGAAAAGAATTACTTAAAATATAGCAGTGTTTTTTTTACTGGAGGAATAGATTGGGAGATTGCACTCGATGGCTTTTCATATAATGAGTACAATCTTTTATATGGGATTGATTTGATTCCAATTACTAAACGAAATAATGAAAGCAGTTATGATTTTACAAAGAATTGTCTTAATGCTGCAAAAGATTTTATTAGCAGTCAAGGATTCCAAATTTTTTATAAACCTGATCACTGGAATGATCCATCTAAATTTAATTCTTTTTGGGGCTTAATAATGATAAATAAAGAGAAAAGTTTAGCAGCTCATTTTTTCCCATCAAAGCTAAATGTTTTAATTAAAGGGCAGCCTGGATATCAAGCCCATGTTAGATTTATTAGTTATGAACCCTTTATAAATGAATTCGAAAATCTGAAATTATATTATGATTATTAAATTATTGCAAAATGAATAAAGTACTTCTTTTCTTTATAAGTGGTGTTATTTTTATATCGGCAATTTTTCTTTTTACAAATATGGAAATGGATGATCTTCATGGTGATCTAAAAGATGGTTGGGAGGAGAAAAATAAAATGAAAAAAACAATCGGTGTAGGAGCAATAGCTCCTTTAGATTCAGAAATTCTTTTTGATGGAAGCAGATACTTGCTAGATAAAAAATGGACTTATTGGAATGGTCCGAGATTAAAGGCTGAATTGCCAATAAAGTGGGAGATAATTGATGATCCAATAGATTCGGGAACTGTCGTTAGTTCTTTTGACCTAGCAGCTATGGGTGGAATATATGGAGCTGCTGATATAGTTACAAAAGAAAAGTTTAAAGATTTTAGATTACATGTTGAGTTTTTAGTTTCTGAGCCAAAAGGTAATAGCGGGGTATATCTACAAAATAGATATGAAATACAAATTCTTGATGGTGATTCTTCAGTTCATGGTATGGGCGCTGTTATAAATGAGAGCTCTGCTTCATATGATAATTATAATGGAACAGGAAAATGGAATGCTTACGATATTAAATTTAGAGCTGCTCGTTTTAGTGCTGATTCAGTTGTTGAAAAACCAATTGTAACAATGTATTTTAATAGCAATAAGGTCCATTCAAACGTTCATATTGAAAAAGTTTGGGGAGGTCCAAATTCAGGATTAGATGGAGGAAAAAATGATGGTTATGGAATTTCAAATACACCAGGCGGAATCAAGCTACAATCTGAGGGATTTCATGTTTTGTATAGAAATATATGGATTCAGAAACTTGACATAGAGGATCCAGATACTGATTTTTAGTTATTTAACAGATGAATTAATCAATAGATTATGTCGGATAAGAAAGTTCTTTTTTTTGCTTTTTTAATTAATATCGCAATGATATTTGTTGATGTTATTTATGGCTTGATAATGAACTCTTCTTCACTTATTGCTGATGCGGCACATAATTCAGGTGATGCATTTATTTTAGGAACTTCAATTTTGGTTGTATCATCTAAATCATATATTAAAAATAATGTTAGTGCTCTTAAAGGTATAATTATGTTTATTTTTGGAATAATTGCATTTTATCATATCTACAAAGCAATTAATTTTGGATCCCAATTGCATACAGAGACCCTTTTAGGTGTTGGAATTTTTTCTTTATTAGGGAATGTAGTTGCTGCAATATTAACTCATTCAAAACATCACCATGATATAAATATGAAAAGCGCATATGTCTGTGCTAGAAACGACTCAATTGCTTCTGCTGGAATTGTTCTTTCAGGGTTCTTTTTTTGGCTTACTGGATCTAATCTTCCAGATATATTAATTGGAGCAGCAATTGCCTTTTTTGTATGTTACACTAGCTTTGAAATAATTAAAGAAAGTATTTTCACACCGGTTTGTAATTGCTGTAACCATAATTTTCCTTGTCCAGAAACATGTAAATGTGGATGTTGCTAAAAATTTAATTACAAATTAAACAGCTTTTAGAATTATACTTGGTAAGTTTATCAATGCCGTTGATAAGCTGATTTTCAATCAAATCATTTCAAAGAGTTCCTTTGAGTTTAATATTGTTGCAAATTCTTCATTTAGACTTGCAATAGCTGATTTATAAATAGTGTTACAATCTATTATTTTTCCATCTAATCCTTTTGTATTGAAACAAGCTGTTGAGTCAGAGACTAAATAAGTTTCAAATCCTAGATTTCCTGACATTCTTACAGTTGATGAGATACAATGATTGGTAGTCATTCCTATTATTACCAATGTTTTAAGCTTATAATCAGAAAGAATTTTTTCAAGATTTGTTCCTATGAATGCACTATTAACTTTTTTAGTTAAAACCATTTCATTTTTTAAAGGTTTTACGTAATCATTAAATTCAAAACCTTTACTGGATGGATGTAATTTGGATTTTTTATTTGTTGAACTATGCCGTATATGAATAATAGGCAGATTTAATATTCTCCACTTATTTAAAACTTCACCGCATATAAATTCTGCGTTTGGGTTATTTCTTTTAAATCCGGGATAATCTTTATCTAAAAAAGCTTTTTGAATATCAATTAATAAAAGCGTCGGATTTTTATCAATAAAATTCATCTTTTTCTAGATTTTTTAAACTAAAATTTAATTTCAGTATTTATTATTCAGTAATAGCTTATTTAGAATCATGAATACAACATTCATCATCTTTACACTGACAGTATTTTAAATTATAGAAATGTAAAAAAATAAGTAGAGATGAAGCTAAGTATATTGGTAATTCAGTTAGATGAGCCAATTCAAATAATTCATTAAGTAATAGTGCTGTTGATACTATCCAAGAAGACCAGAAGAGGGTTTTCATAAAATTCTTTGAGGTCCTCCTTGCAGAATAGTAGATAGCAAAAAAAGAAAGAAAAATAAAAAGGAAATTAAAACTTTTCCACCAAAAAGGGACAGATTCACAGCAATTAATGGCACTAGCTTGAGCAGCAAATAAAAAGGGAGTCCCTAAACAATGGCAGACACATAAGGTAGATGATAAAACACCTAAAAAATCAGAACTGTAAAGATTTAATCTCATTTGGCCAACGAAAATAAGAATCTTTATTTAATCTATCAGTAAATATTTAATTAGAATTTTTAAAAACTCCAAAAATAAATTTCTGGATTTTATTAGACGGTGTGATATGATCAGATTTAGAGAAAGAAATTGATTTAAAGCCAGCTCTCTCAAAAGTTTCTTTCATTGAATTTTGATCATACTGCCTAATTTCTAGACCACTGCATCGTTTTGGCCCTTCAGTTGAAAATGTTCCAACAACTAATTTGCTAGCAAAAAGAGAAATTTTATTTAAGTATTTATTGATATGATTTTTTTT
>CETM01041422.1_pt1 | contig 10685 bp, 9 predicted proteins | sample 361451 | NCBI WGS metagenome assembly CETM01 (sample SAMEA2622690, study PRJEB7988) | marine metagenome | isolation source: saline water (ENVO:00002010), including
ATATTGGTCGTTGCGTCTATTATACGTGGATAAACCTCTGGCTGTATAGATTGTCAACTTGTGAAGACTAATTGCTTGCCAGTACGACTTCGTCTCCCAGACTGATGTTTCCACCCATACAATTGTCAGCGAGTTTAGTGTTGGTCGCAAGTTTGTAATAGTGGTCAAATCGGCTGGAATCGCTCCATTCTGGAAAGTGTTTAAGACGGTTTTCCCGGATGATTGCAGTGAAGTCTGGCAGAACCTCTCCGGAATCAGGACAGCGTGTTGGTACGACACAACGTTGGCAGGGATTGGTGCCGTTGAATTGCACATTCCCAATGGAAAAAGGGAGTTGATTGTCGAATAATCGGTCTTCCCAGAACGCCGGTACGCCGTCGACTTCGATATTTGGCCGTAGTCTTCGGCGTAGATCGTGAATCGTCATGTCATCAAACCAGGAGGTAACGACTTCCAGCGTGGAGCTACTAATGATGGTGGGCCCATTAGCGTCGCGGTCATCCGGTAGGCCGGCCAGAGTGTTTTCTTCTAACTCACTCACCTGCGGATGGAATTGTTTTATCCAGTCGACAAGTCTTGAACCGTCACTACGCAGGTCGAAGAATTCCATTGCAGACTGAGTAGGAAGGCTGATGACCATGCTGAACCAGTCGCGATGAAATTGACTTTCAAATCGATGAACTTCAGGGTAGTTTTTGGCATTAAAGTACTTGCCATTTGAATCCACCAGAGCCAATTGGCGATCATGTTTCAATGCGCCGGATGCAAGCACGTCACAGAATTCCAGATCGATTCCATCAAAGGACTTCAGCGGGTAGATCGTGATTTTACTGACTAAGGGAATCATGAATCCCCCTGTTCTGCTTCAACGACTTCTTTTAATTTCCAGAGATCTTCACGCATTTGTCGTTCTGCTTCGTCAGTCATAAAAGGAGCGAGAAACCGACCGACTCCGCTATAAAAGCAGGCGACCTTGTGTCGGACAATGCTGTGGTCAGCAAATGTTTTTAACTCCCAGGTGGACTGCGACTTGAAGATGTCGGCTTCGGATTCCGTAATCAGATGGGTGCTCGGAAAAATATCTTTGATCACCATTCCAAAGGCATGGTTTGAGTTTTTGCCACTGGTGCCCTGGAGTCGAAGTGTTGCCGTGTCTCCCGGACGATTGAAATTATTCCCGTCCGTTTTGAGTTCCAGGACGCCGTTTTGCCAAAGGGTCACTTTGTCAGGATCGTGCAGGTAAGGGAAGATCGCTTCGGCGGTTGCCTCAAGTTTGACTTCAGCCTGATACTCAAATCGCTGGCTACCAACGAGCATCAGAATGGAGAACGGCACGGCAATGAGCACAAACATCCAGAAGATGATTTTGAATAGTTTACGTTTAATCAACTCCAGCATGGGGTATCTACCTGCGACGCCATTGAGGTTTGCCGATTCCACCGCGAATCTTACCATCCTGATATTCTTCGGCAGTTTGCCCTAATACTACGTTGAATTCAGCTTCGAGTTCATTCAATGGTGAACCCTGGATCGGGTTAAATGCTGCCAGTACGCTGTTACGTGCCGAGACATCTTTTATGTTTCTCCAGGGTCCGTCACGTTGATTGAGTGGAGAGTCTTTGATCAGGATTTGTGAAGTGAACACGCGGTGCCCGTTGAGGCTGACAGCGATGTGGATGTGAGGTGTACGTCCCGGGTAGGGGACGGGTTTGATGGTTCGAAAGTAATAGTTCCCTTTGGAGTCGGTGAGAAACCGGCCGTATCCCTGAAAATTAGCGTCTCGCTTGGCGGCATTATCTGATTGAGTGTGTGAGTAGGCACCGTTGTTATCGCATTGCCAGATTTCCACAAAGGCGTTGCGAATGGGACGTCCTAGTGGACAGAGGATTTTTCCGCTGAGATGAGTGATTTGACCAACGCCTGGTGTAATCGAATCATTGATTAGCAACAAATCGTTGTCCGTGTCGAGCGGAAGCTTGTCAGGATAAAAAGGTCCTTCGGTCATGCCTGCTGTACGTACGAGTTCCTCGGCAAATAAGCCTGGAGTGGTCATCATGGCTGTCATGAATGCAGAACCATGAATCAGTTGACGGCGATCAATCATTTTTTCATTCCGATAATGCGATAAAGGTGGTACTTCCGAATTGTAGTGGGCAATGAGTGATGCTGGCTAGCGGAGAATTCAACAAGATATGAGGAGAGAATGTATTTGAGACATTCTGACTTTCCGGAGATATCACCCAAGACGATTGCTCGGATTGAACGAGGTGAGGTGCAACGTCCACATCAGGTTACTCTACAACGAATTTCAGAGGTGCTTGGCGTCAGCGTCAGCGAGTTGGCATCGTACTAAATGGAACTGCTTTTTACAGATTGACAGTGTTTGCAGACTGTCCATGCAGTAAGACATCCAGCGTGTTTTGCATACTGCTACGGCGTAATTCGATCAATGACTCGACCGAAACAAACGCAGCATGAGGCGTCACAATCACGCGTGGGTCATTATAGGGCGGCGTACTTAGATCCGGTGGCTCAGGATCCTGGACGTCCAACGCCGCTCCGGCAATTTCTCCCTGTTCCAATGCAATAGCTAACGCCGCGTGATCGACCAGCGGACCACGAGCCGTGTTGATCAGGGATGCGGAGTTTTTCATCATCGCCAATGCTGCGCCATCGATTAAGTGATGATTGGTGTCGGTCAAAGGAAGATGTAATGTGACAAAGTCGCTTTCGGTCAAAAGCTGTTCCAGGGGAACTAGCTGCACGTCTGCGACTTTCTTTGTCATATCTTGCCGGAAACCGAGGACATTGAATCCCAGAGCATTTGCAAGCTCTGAAACTCGAGTGCCGATATTGCCCAATCCAATGATCCCAATCGTCTGGCCTTTGAGCCGCCTTAGTGGTGGGTTCACATTGCGGTCATAGTTTCCAGCCTTGCTTGCCAGATTGTAGGTGTTGATGTGACGGCCTAATGAAAGAACACATGCCAGAGTATGCTCGGCAACCTCCTGTAAACAGTAATCAGGTACATTTGTTACCGGGATGTTATTTCTGGTACAGTAATCGACATCGATGTTATCCAGACCAATGCCCATTCGACTAACGACTTTACAACGATCTCCAGCCGCCCGGATAACCGTCGCAGTGATTTTTGCCCAGCATGTCAGGATCGCGTCACAATCGACAGCGAGTTGAGCTAATGTGTCTTCACTGGAGTCCGTAGCGACAATCAACTCGACACCAGCTTCATCACAAAGTTGTTGTTCAATCTGTGTGTCCGGCCAGGCAACATCTGAAAGTAGTATTTTATAGTTGCTCATGCTTGTTACTCAGCTCCCACTCCAGTGGCTTTCATGATGATGACCCCAATGGCAATAATCGAACCGACTCCGAATAGTACGCCGATAATTAGTAACCAGGGTGTGCCGGCATTACCTCGTCCCCGACGAGCTCGCCGCGTGACGGTTTTTGCATTGGGAGCGGCGACTCCCGGCAGCTGCGCCGTGGGGTCGTCCACGGTGACTTTAATTGCCTGTTCGGCTGGTCTTACGGGAATCGCGCGTTCCTGGCCGACTGCGACAGGACGAGCGGTTGGAGCGACCATGGGCGCCATTCCCGGATGTGCCGCTGGAGCAGTCGAAACCGGAATGGCTACTTCGCCTGTTGCTTTGACCGAAGCGGGCTTTTGGGACCTCAGTTTGGCTTCATAGGCTGCCCGACTATCGGGTTTCAGCAGGCATAGTTTAGCTTGTGTGATTTCGTTGAGGATCCGTTGTGAGTCTTCACTGTGAGTTCCGGACTGAAAAGTGCGAATGTGTGCCATTTGCCGGTCGGCTGCGTTTTCTAATACATCCGGATCCGCTTCGAATTCGACAACACCTAATAACTGATAGTGATTGGGAGGTTGCTGATCGGCAGGAATTCCCAGCCAAATTCGATAGGGGTCAAACGGTTCGGTCATTAACGAGACTCCGGTAAATGTTAATCGAGTAGGAACATCTAAACTCACACTGATGAAACGGTCGACTAATGCTATTATATCCAGTCAAACGGAGTTGGGAGAATCAAACTGTCGGTTCCCCCGGCTACTTGGCAATTTGAAGAGTCGTAGTCATCATAAATATATAAATCCCATCCCCAGTGATGAGTTTTTTCGCTTAGGCGATTGTGGAGAGATGTAAGTGAAAATCGGTACCACCGAAATCGAAGATACCTTTGCCGAAGCATTCGGTATGAAGTATGTCCGACTAATCATCACGGCCGCCGATCCATATTGGCTGGATGCCGGACTGAGGGAGCTGACCGGATATAGTTCGTCTGTAATCGCCTGTGATGCCGAAGCAGGTATTGAACAGTATCTGACCGAAGCGGAAACTCCCGATGGTCGCATCGGTGCTGCGGTTTTGATTTTTGGATTTTCAACCGATGGTTTACAAAAAGCTGTACCAAATCGCGTCGGTCAGTGTGTCATGACGTGCCCGTCGAGCGCTGTTTATGACGGTCTGCCTGATGGCGATAAGCAAGTGGCTTTGGGGAAACAGATTCGCTTCTTTGGGGACGGATTTCAAAAAGCAAAAATTCTGGGGGACGATCGTCACTGGCGAATTCCCGTTATGGATGGTGAGTTTCTGGTACAGGATATGCTCAATGTACGAGCAGGCGTTGCCGGGGGGAACGTCATCTTGCAGGGTACCTGTAAGACATCTGCCTTAGCCGCAGCAAGACGAGGGGCTGAGGCAGTCGCATCCTCTGCCGGAGCGATTGCGCCGTTCCCGGGAGGGGTTGCCCGTAGCGGAAGCAAAGTTGGATCCATCTACAAAGCACTGCCGGCGTCGACTTCGGATCCCTACTGTCCAACGTTAAAAGGGCGAGTGGAAACTAAGTTGCACGCCGACACAGTGGCAGCTTATGAAATCGTCGTAGACGGAATTGATGAACAGGCGGTGGCAGATGCAATGGTCGCTGTGATTCAGGCCGCTGCTGGTGAGAATATCGTGCGAATCGGAGCGGGAAACTACGGAGGCAAGCTGGGTAAATTTCATATCCAGCTGCACGAGATTCTGGCGTAATCAAACCTCATTCCAACGAACCGTTGCTCGGGAATCAAGAACCATCCGGCTACGGTTTTTCTTTGCGCAGATGAAAACCATCTTCCGATCCTGGAAATCAGAAGATGGTTTTCAATCGTCTGTCAGCTATCCCAATTGGAGGGGGGGATTTTGGAATAGTTGATGTGACTTGTTAGTTACCGGCGGCTTCTCTTTGAGCCTGATACTCCTGCATGACTGCGGCTTCACGCTGCAACTTCATCTCGCCTGTAGGTGCGAAGTACTGAACGTCGTCCGTTAGATAATGCGGACTTGGCAATGTTTGACCGCCGATTTGACTTTGGCATCCGGTGAGAACACTCAAACCCAAAACAGCCAGGACAGTGCACGTCTTATACAGAAAGTGTTTTGATTTATTGGACATCTTCTTAACTCGTTTCACGATTCTCACAAGAGAATGCGGGTTGTGAATCTTTGGTTCTTTCTTTGACTTGATTGCAAATCGTCCGCCTGCCATGGCTTCTTTTACTTAATTGTCCTAAAACTCGTTTTTTTGTTTGCAATACGAACTCCCTCACAATGAATTAGATTCCACTAAGCAGATGGGTCGAATAGATAAAATGGAGAACCTCCTATTTGGTAACCTGCGCAATTTACTGGAATTAATGCCTCTGCACTTTCTATCATTGATAGATGCCATTTAGTCGGTGGATCATCAAACACCGATAATAGAAGTGGTTAGAACTGCTTTATCTGTCGACGTCAAATTCGATCGGTAAAGATTTTGTTTGCAGCAAGGGGAACAATCCTATGAGTGGATTAATTGGCGATCGCAGTACCATGCCTGGTAAGTCGTCCATGTTGGTATGGGCATGTGTTGTAACACTGTTAGCGTGGGGACCTCTTCAACATGCCTTTGCTCAGGGCTCTTCAGGGTATCCTCGTGCAGACTACTGGGTTGCCATGGCTGAATTCAATGAAGGGGAATTCCGTTCTGCTGCGACTGCCTTCAATCGTACTTCACGTATTAAGTCTCCCGAAGGCGAGTGGATCGACGGGATCTGTCATCGAGCCATGTTGGGTGAGTGTTTCTATCAAATGGGACAGGCCAGACAGGCACTACAACAGTACGATTTGGCATTGAGTATATTCGCGAATAATCCGCAATGGATGATGCGACTCTATATGCCCAATGTGCTTCCCCAGAGTTTCCGATCGACTCGGAAAGTCACCTGGGGACCATCCGCTCGTCAAATGGTGTTAGGTAAAACGCCCGAATCAGTCACGATCTTCCGTGGCAGACTGGATAACTTCCTCGTGCTGCAACAGGGTGGGACAGTTCAGCCGGCCATGCTTACACCCATCAACGCGCGGGAAATTGTGCGTTGTGTCTGTTTATCAATTCGTCGTCGTACTGAGCTATTGGGTGTGACCTGCCGCTTGTCTCCGTTAACCAATCGTGTAACGGAAGTTTTAGACTCCCGGCCAACAGCGATCAACCACTGGACGCAAGGGTGGGTGAGTTTGATGTTAGGCCTAGCGAAACATTCTGTGGGTGAATCGCAAGCGGCTGTCGCTGAACTTCAGGCCTCCGTTTCCTTTGGCAGAATGGATCATGAATTAAGTGGATTGGCCTTATTGGAACTCGGAAAACTGGCCTTTGAACAGAAACAGTATCCTCAGGCAGCCAATTACTTCAAAGAAGCAACCATTAGCGCTGCTCTTTATAATTCCTATGATGTCGTGGAAGAAGCGATTCGCTGGGGAGTGAAAAATCAAACCGCTGGCGAACTTCCCGGCATGTTCCCGGGTCTATCAGAAATTGCTAACTACGCTCGCCTTGAATCCGAATGGCTGGAAGCCTCCACTTACACTTCTGCGGCCGAAAACGCAGTTGCCCTGGAGGATGTACAGCAAGCAGATGTGCTGGTCAACAAAGCCAGAACCGTCATCAATCGTGCAGAAATGGGTAACGGTGAAATTGGTGCCAGACTGTTATTCGTGAATGCGCTTTCGGCATTTCAGAAACGAGAATTAACTCAGGGGCAGCAACACATGGCCACTCTGTTAAAGTTTCAAACAGATGCCTCACCCTGGTTGTTGCAAATCGCTCATGCCGATGCACTCTTCAAGAATGGCTCGATTACCGAGCGTTCCGCGGACATAGTCTACGAACGTGTGTTGCGCGATCCCGGACCGTTTGATTGGATTTACAGTCCACGTGATACTCTTAAATATCTGCTATCCGATCATGAACAAGTGATGGAGCGATGGTTTGAACTGGCAATGACCAGAAAAGAAGTTGAACGCGCCGTTGAGATTACCGATCGTATTCGTCGCCATCGGTTCTATAAAACGCTGCCGATGGGAGGCCGCGTCTTAAGTTTGCGTTGGATTTTGGAAGGTCCGGAAGAACTGCTTTCCCCCAAAGCACTGCAACAACGGCAGGCATTGCTTAATAAGTACCAAAACTATCAACACAATCGTCAGGTGTTAGAGCAGTTTTTGGCGAAGGTATCCGATCTTCCGCTTGCTCCGCAGCAAGCCAATGATGTTGGCATTCAACAGCAGACATTCCCTGTTCTGAGGCAAGGTACGACGGCTCAGGAAACCAACTTACTACGGATGGCATTGGAACCTAATCCAACGGAGTTTTGTTTTCCTCCGCTTTACAACATGAAAGAATTTAAGGCACAGCTTCCTCCCAATCAGGTTGTCATTTCCTTCTTTGGAACGAAACGAGCTCTTTATGGATTTATGCTCTCCAATGAAAAATACCAGAGCTGGAAAATAGGATCTCCGGCAACCATTCTTTCCGGCCTCAAGGCAATGTACCGACAGATGGGGCATTTTGATTCTAATACTCAGGTCACGCCTACCATACTTGCTAAAGAAGACTGGAAAGAAGGTCTGGCGAACATTCAGAATGCGATTTTTGGAAACGTACAGGAGAACCCTTTTGATGTTGGTCGTCAGGTAGTCATCGTGCCGGATGGGTTTCTCTGGTATGTCCCATTTGAATTGCTGCCGATTGGAGAGAATCCATTGATTGCGACGCACATGGTTCGCTATAGTCCCACCGTGTCACTGGTGCTGGGAGACGGACGTAATAACCGTCCTGTGACCAGAACAAGTGTCATTGATGGTCCCTTTGCATTGGAAGATGACGAGCAATTACGAGCGGAACTGGTAGATGGCTTTACCGACGTGATTAACACAGCAGAAGTTCTGCCTGTCGACTTCCCCGGGACCGGAGCACACCTCGGTCCGATTAGTAACCAACTAGTAGTGTTTCAGGACATGCAGGGGACTCAAACCGGTAGTTATGATTGGGCATTGGCCCCTGAGCGTCCCGGAAGTTCGTTGCGAGAATGGATGAAGATACCCTGGAGCCACTGTGATGTCGTCTGTCTGCCTGGTTTTCGGACAGGTGTTGCTGCCGGTTTGAAACAACATGCGGGCGGGAACGAAATCTTTCTGGCGTCCGTAGGATTACTGGCGAGCGGATCACGTACCGTGGCATTGAGTCGGTGGAGAGTTGGTGGAGAATCAACTTATAAGCTAATGGGCAGATTCTTAGAGAAGTCCCGGGAACTTCCGGTCGATCAGGCCTGGCAACTGGCCATTAACTCCATTCGAGCAGGGCAATCGGATCCGGCCAAAGAACCTCGAGCTCGAGACTTCAATGCTCCGATCGATACATCACATCCGTTCTTCTGGTCGGGTTACATGCTTGTCGACGTTTCCTCAGCTGCGAACGAAGCCGTGCAGATCGAGCAACTCAAGATCGAAGACAAAGCTGAAGCGGACAATGCAGCGGCTAACGCAAATGGAAATGCTGTGGCTAATCCAAACGGCGGTCAGGTTGGTAATAAGGTGATTCTTGGTAATCCGAATGCCGGCGGGCTCAAACTGAATCCTAATGGGGACGGCAAAAGTGATGATAAGCCGGTCGAATTCAAAAAACCGGATTTCCTGAAGGGCAACAAGTAACTGCCGGAAGTTACTTCACTTCAAACTTACGGAAGATTGGTAAGTGTCGGTAATACACTTCCAGACAACAGACAGCCATCGCAGTTGCATATAAACGACCGCCCTGTCGGTCATGGTTTTCCACGGGCGTCCAACTGCCCCGACGATGCCCTTCGACCGCCTGAGAGTTAATTAGAAATTCACGCATGCGCTCATTCCAAAGTTCCCATTCGGGGCCCCCATAGTGATGCATGACCTGCGTTCCGTAGTATAGATAGTAAATATTCATTGCCTTCTGTCGCGGCAGGTGATTTTGAATCAGATAATCGATTCCGGTATCGATCGTGTTAGCATTTCTTCCATGTCCTAAGTAATAACGGCAGAGAATTGCTTCCGCCGTCATGACATGCGTCGGGCTGACTCGGGGTTGATAGGAATACAATTGATTTGGAGCCTGTACGCTATTGAGAAAGCTATTGGCTTTTAGTAGCACTGAATTTGGGACCTGCAGTCCGGCTGCTCGAGCGGATTGTAATGCCATAATTTGCCAACCGACAACACTGGTATCGCCGGCCTGCCCCGGATTGTATCTCCAGCCACCGGCGTTGTGCTGTGAAGCGATGATGAAGGTAATGGCATTCTGAGCCGGCTGTTTCAGACGTTGATCTCCGGACATCATATAGGCTTCACAAAGGACAATGGCTGACTGTCCGTGAGTATACATGCGGGTATTTCCTCTTGCGCCAGTACTCAGGTCGCCATTGGGAGCCTGATTGTCCAGCAAGTAATCCAGACCGGCTCGGACCTGATCCTTATAAATCCCAGCGATGTGTGTTTGGCCAGCACCCAGAAATGGAAGCAACGCCAGCGAGGTAGCCCCCGCATCCGTAATGGAACGCCCCGGATCCTGGCAGGTACAACCGGGGTGAGCATTAAATCGATGTAGGCTCCAGTGTCCCCCCGGTTCCTGATGTCGGGCAAGCCATTCCAGGCCACGGGCTACAGCAGCTTCTGTTGCTGATGTTCCACCCTCGCGTGCAACGACTTGTTTTCGTACCCGGGGGTCACGGGCAAGGATTGTCTTATTGGTGCCGGTCGCTTCATTGATTCGACGTTTGACTGAATCGATATCAGGCAGGTTGGGGTTGTCTGTGTCAAAGTCCTTTTGGAGCTCTTCAGCCGCTTCCCGGTCCCGGTTTACCTTTTCCATTTCCACAGGATTGTCGGGATCAATGTTATCAGGTGGCGGCAGTTCATAATTGTCTTCTGTGTCAGGAGTTAAATTGGTGATGGCTCCCCCTTCACGATCCTGATCACCAACGACCACCGAGAGTGTGATGTATTCTCCGATATCTTCATCGTTATCGTAAAGCAGACCCAGCAGGATTAAGGCGACGACGTGTGCCAGCAAACTGATGATCCAGGCAGGAGTTTGATTGAATGCACGGCGAGTCCAGTGGAGATTGTCTTCGTAGACCAGTAATGTCCGTAGCCGTGAAGCGGCTTCGCTGGGAGCAGCAGCTGGATAATACGGCAATACGGTTGTTTGTGTGCTTGTTTGTTTAGCAACCTGTCTGGTCGGCTGTGGTGTTTGCCGATTTAGTATTTGCTGTACGGCCGCTTCCTGTTCGGCACTCAGCAGCACAGCGGTTTCGCAATTCCAAC
>CETM01457033.1_pt1 | contig 10680 bp, 19 predicted proteins | sample 361451 | NCBI WGS metagenome assembly CETM01 (sample SAMEA2622690, study PRJEB7988) | marine metagenome | isolation source: saline water (ENVO:00002010), including
CCTCAGTATCTCTCACATAAAGCCTATAACATATGTATATATATATATTTTACGCCTATTTAATCAACAGAATCGCATTATCTAGGCGTAAAATGAGTAGGCTATATGATTGCACTAGGACACAAAAATAAAGCCCTTAGAAGGGCTATGAGAGGCTATAAAGACATGGAGTGATATTGGTTGCGCTTATTCTTTTTGTTTTTCTTTCGCTTCACCAACGACAAAGGGCGCTTAATGCGCCCCTGTGATTTGATGTTATGTCTAATCGGTTGGATTGTTATCAATCGTTAGGCAATCTCCAACGCGGGATTAAATCATCGTCTATACGCTCGCACGGTGAAGAAAAGCCGCAAGCAATCCGAGGCTCGTCATATTCAAACCGTTCACCTGAATAAGCGTTAGTTCCGCCAGTTTCCCACGTTGGATCATCCTTTGCCCATTTGCTCCATTGTACACCATACGGTGTGTTGTTTTGATAACGTGAAAACCATTGTCCATCCGCACGTAGAGCCCATTCAACGCCTAGTCCGTTAGAAACTGTCCCGAAATGAGCCTGTATTGCTTTAGCCATGATGTTTACCTTACTTATTTAATGAATGTAGGCTAAGTATAGGTAGGGTGATCGAATAATGCAAGGGGATAATGCAATTATTTTAAAATTAAAAAGAATAAACCGGTTATTTTTATAACTTTTACTAATATAGCTCTAAAACGCTCTCAAACGCATTCTAAGCGGTTTTAATCTTTAGTGGGGGCATTGTATAGGGTAGGGGGAGATCTCTCAATGCTGAATTTGTCAACCCCTGTATAAGACTATTTTAGTTTATATTTTGGGGTATTTATATTAAAAAGGAATATAAGCTGGTAGGCACTAAAAAGCCCCAATTAAGGGGCTTATATATATACATATATTATTGAGTTTGCCATTGTTTACCCCGTGGGGCTTGGCGTTGCTGGCGTAGTTGTTTGATGCGCTTGCGCTCTGCTTTGCTTAAGCGTGAGTTTTTACCGTGTAAAATTTCTCTTTTCATTGTATCACCCTAATTTGTCATTTTAACGATATTGATTGAATTTTCATTTACAACGATATTATAACCGCCACAAATAAAAGATCCGTGTTTCAGCTTGCTATTACCAACAATGTCTAAACACTTCATCAGATCATCAATTAGATCATTACTGGCAACCGCTTCAAGCTCAATTAGTGTTATAGCTAGCTTACTACGCATGAGTTCTTGACTCTGTAACTTGCGTTCTACTTGGCTAGTATTTGGCTTACTTTTGAATAAATTAAACATTATTCCACCTTAAGATCATTGTCGAGAATTAAAGCGCCTGATTTAATCCGCTTTTGTAATTCCTTCTTACTTAAGCTAGTTCCTAGAAATAGCTTTAAATGCTTCAGTGTTGAAGCTGAATGATCCCAACTGCTTGTAATAATAGGCGTGTCACCTGTGCGAGGCTTAAAAGCTATTAACGTGTCATAGCTTTGAAAGTATTGCCCTTTATCCGTATTTATTACAAATTGGTTAGCCGCTGGATTGCCGTTGCTGTTAATCATCTGTGTTATTTGCATCTTAATAGTCCTCTAATAATTCACGTAGATAATCGATCTGATCAGTTGTGAAAGTGTCAGTTAAACATAGTCGGTAGTCCCCGCATTGTTCAATCAATGCTTTTATCTCTTCTTGCCTTGCTACTGTTAGATCGTATTCGTCTACGCCTTCAAACTCATCTAAGTATTCCTGTACTGAGTAATCAGCGATAAGAATATCAAATAGTAGACAATACAGGACACTAGCCGCTGTTGGCTCTTCTTTTATCCCTAACCCTTGATAGAATGAATAAAAATATTCACCGAATGTCACCCTATAACTGTTGACTTTTTGATCGTTCCAGTCGTGTTTTATAATCTGTCCTTGATAAACACAAGTGAATTTTACCCCTATTTTATCCAAATAATCCTGCACTTGCTGATCTTGCTTGTTCATAATGTCACCTTTATTGGTTGTTTACCTTAATACTAAAATAATCTTAAACAAAGGGCTTGAGCCTGTCAAACCCTTTTATTAAAACTACTTATCGATCTGACTTATATCTATAGTTTGAGGCTTAGGTTTAAATCCCTTAGGTACTGGATCAGTGCTAACCACCTCTAGTGTATGGCTATTTACAAAACCAATTATTTTAAACTCTATCCCACCAATAGAGATGATCTGGTTTTTAGTGTACATCATAGTTGTTATGCCTCTTCTTCAGATTCTAGTTCGTCGATCTCTTCTTCTAGCTCTTCTAGCTCGGATTCTAGATCTTCTAGTTCACTTTCACGATCTTGATACTCAGGCATTGAATATACGTCATAGTCGGAACAATAGTCTGAAAAACAACAACGGTAAGCAGTCGGATCACACTCTGCTAAAATCTGGCTTGGTGAAAATTCAATACCTGCTATTTCTACAGGATCATGACAATCATCTAGCATATCATTATATTGACCATCTAGATCCCACCACAGTTGAGGGTTGTTTTTCATATCAGATAGATCTGATTGTAACTCTTTGATCTGATCTTCTAGCTCAGATTGTTTTGTGTAAGCCTCTTGTAACGTCATCATTGTCTTATACCTCCCCGTTATCAAACGCTAAAATACTAGTATAATCATTGTTACGTTTAACGCAAGTACGTAGTTTTCGATATAGTTTTCGCGCATCGGTTAGACGCTCGAATGATAGCCAAAACGCGCCACAGTCCAACCCAGCGTTAAAACCCTTGCCACGTCCAGCATTGGGCGCTTTATTATCAAACATACGCACATGAAATAAACCATCGTGATATATTTCTACACTTTGATCTGTGTCGCTGTTTTCGGTGCGGTCGAGATAGCCGCACATGAAACCGTAGAAACTAACTTCACCCGTACTGATGTTTAAGTTATTCATAAATCACCTATTCAATTAAAATTATTGTGAGAGCGTAGCGATACAACGTTATGCTGTCAACCTACAATTAAGTTAATTTATAGATTTTTGGATTGTTACCGCGTTTAGTTGTTTCTTTAATACCTAGACAGACAAGATCCCCACGTTTGGCAAGGCTACGTAGTAGCATTCCTGCTTGAACATTAATAGGCGTCTTCCCTTGCTGTAGTTGCAAGCGGTAAGACTTTATAAAATCTTCACTTGTAAATTCTTTGTTAGCGTACATTTTCTTAACGTGGCGTAAAGCCGCTTCAGACTTTGTAGGGGGTCGTCCTGCTCTCTTGCTACGTCCGTCTGATACAACTGTGAAGCCTTGCTTATTCTTGTGTGTTTTCATAAGTCACCTATTCACGTTTTGTTGAACACGTCCGAAAGAATAGCAACCCCACAGAAAAGATCAAGCAATAATTTTAATTTTATTTGTTATAAACATATTCCTTTTAGGAATATATATACCCTTTGTTTAACGCGCGTATGCGTAGCAATTATTGTACCAAAAATAATTTAAAATTTATTTTAAAAAGGGCTTGCTTTTGTGTTCCATGTTTTCTATAATTGTTTATAGAAGGTTAAGGCTACTGAATCCCGTAGAAGATAAACACCACCCCTGCCTGTAATTTCTAGATCGTTACATTATAACATTACACCCTCTCCCCCCTCGATCATTTTTACCAAATGATGCGAAAATTCTATAAAAATTTGAAATTTTTTGAAATGAAAAAACCGTTTAGATCTAAAATTTCTATATATTTTTGAGGTTATTTGAAATGAGAAATCGAATTGGATCTAAAAAGCCCTCTTGGATAATTCAGAGGGCTTTGTAAAAGGATGTTAGAATAAACTGTGGAGTGTGTTAGCACAGCACTTACAAATATTAACTGTCTTACCCAGCTTAGGTAGTTGCACCTTAACGTAGGGCATCTTATCCTCTGGTTTGTCGGTACGACTGTCATATTCATAGCGATTGTCACATACGTGGCAGAGATAACGGGAATACTCATATTCTCCTTCTCTACATTTGTTTAAAAAGTCTACTTTGATCACTTTAGTCATATACTACCTCCCACAGTTAGAGTAATTTTTCCTTAATAATACCGCTTGACCAACTTGTTGATCTTGTTAGCCAATATGTCCACATTTTCAACACCTTCTTGTCCCAACATATCGTGCAAACTTGTAAATAGATCCTTAGATTCAGGACGATATAACAACAATGAACCCAATGTTCTGTACTCAACACCATCTCTACCGTCAACTGAGAATACAACATTCTCACCATCGTGCTGGATGATTTTAACCTGTTGCCATTCATCATCAACATACGCTTCACAGATTTCCCCGACAGGAGGTTTTTCAAAGTTGTCATACCAAGATTCACCTGTATCTCTGCTATAGTTGGAGAATCTGTCATCTACTATCTTGAACGAAGTTAATCCGCAACGTACTAAGTCTTTAGCCTTTCCTATCTTTTTATTCGTATTAATCTGTGACGAATAATATGCTCGAATAATACAATCGTCAGGTAAATACTTACTCATCTCATAACTATATTCTTTCATAGTTTATTCCTCTGATTATTTAATCCCAACACTCTGTTTGACAAACATATCTTCAGATGGTAAAAATCTTTTACTAAATTGTATCATTGTATTCTCCTAGATGATTAATATACACAAAGCATACATAAAGAAAAAGCCCATGTCAAGAGACATGAGCTTATTATTTAGATCTTATTTACTTTGTGAGAGGGATTAGGTTTTCCCATGCTTCATAAGCCCCTAAATCTCCATTACAACAGTCGTGGTCTGTATGACCTTCCTCTAGTTTGAATAAAGGACAACTAGATCTATCATCTCCATATAAAGAGACAACACTTTGTAGGCTGAAGGTGCTGGAATCAATGACAATAAACTTATCACCGATATAATACTCACCACTATCTGAGCCATCAGCCAAAGTGTAACCAGCTGTTGCTTTTACACCTTCATCTGTGCCTACCTCTCCAGAATCCCCTGTAAACAGATGTGTTACATCACGATGGGTGGTATGATATCTCATCTCTGAACTCATGATCTTACCTCCTCTCAGGCAAGTAACCTCAAACTTTTTCTTAGTAGAAGGGATTTCATTAAACATTGGTGTGAACCCGTTATCCAAGCAAACCTTCCACCACTTTTTATATTCAACCATAGTTAGCTTATCGTTAATAACAATGTCCTCTTCCTTTGGAACATAGTTATCTAACGTAAGGTTAGGGCTAAATCCAGATCCAGCTCCCGTAGAATTGGAAGGGTTGCTGATTAAATCCATCAAAGTTTGGAAAGCCACACCTTCTAATAGAAGGGCTTCATCAATAAGACTCTTCCCTTCTCCACCAGAACCAATTACTTGAAGCTCGTGTTTAGGAAATCCTAAAACACTGTTAAGCCCAGTGAACATATAAGGTTTGTCTTTATTCTCTTTCAAACCAGATACACTAGCCTCTACACTGAAAGTAGGTTTTAATGGAAAGAAGGATTTAGCCCACATGTCATTTTTACTCTTCTTACGCATAACGCAGTAACCAGCAACATGTTCTAAGTCAATCTCAACAGTCTTACTCAGCTCTTGAATGCTTTTGTGTAGCTGTACACCAGCCTCTAGTTTCTCAGTGCTTAGAAGAGATCCCTGAGGAGCGATTTTAATAAACATCTTACTCTGGTCTACGTCTACCTCTTCCACTTGCTTGTTAGTGTAGCTAGACCCATCTGTGTAGTAAACCACTACACGCATGTCCTCATGGTCAGAGTTGGTGGTATTTTCTTCTGAAAAGAACTCATCTGTTACATCACGATAACGATGACCTGTTCTACAGTCTTGATCAATAAAATAGGTTGTATTATCGTCATCCCATACGAGGATGTCTCCATAATCATCGAAGTATTCAAGTTCTTCCATCCCTTCACCTCGCTCACAACCAGCTTCTTGAATAGCTTTCCAGAAGCTCTCCACTTCTTCGTAACTCTTCTTGTATGTACGAATAAAATCTCCCATCTTAAGTTCCATATTATTTCCTCCAGTATTTGAAATACGTGTAGCCAATCAACCCCACTGTACCAGTGATTAGTAAGAAAGGCAATACAATTTTAAAGAATAAATAGAAGCTGTATATCACAACAGCTCCTCCAAGAAATGCTAAACTAGTTTTAATAACTCCGTTCATTTTGTCGAGCCTTAATTTCTTCAATCTCTTTCTGTAACTTGTCTAGGCGTTCAGCCTCGCCTGTCTTACGATTATAGGCAAGAGATTTAGTGATGTCAACCAAAAAGCGTGGGATATAGATAATACCAACAAGCATAACTATCACAAGAATCCATCCGAAACCAGCTTTTGCTGTAATACCCCCTGCAAACGCCATTAAGATAACGCCTAGAACTCCGTCAAACAAAAACCAGCTAAACCCTGCATCCCCTTTATCAAAAAACCTCGGTCTCACAAAGTTATATTTTAATTTCTGGATCTTAGTAAACAGATCTCCTTTTTCTTTTCGGAAAGTGTAACTGATCCAAGCTTCTCCTAAAAACACTAGAGTAGGGATTAGGAAGTTAACAGCCCAAATCCCTATAAAAATTAACATAATTGTATTATCGCTCATAATTCCTCCTCACAGTTAATAGAGTAGTTATCATATTCAAACAAACACTCGGTGTCAAGATCTATTTGAATATTTTCACATAAATTAACATTATTATCAATGAAAGCAGTGGTTGGATCTGATTCCAATGCAGTTACCACATCTTCTGCACCATCAAGACCAAAGAACACAGCTAAAAGAACATCTATAATTTTCATAAAACACCTACCTAAGATTATGTGCAGGGTTATAAAAATGATTCTTCTTCCGAAAAAGCTCTCTCCATAGCATCCTGAGCCATCTCACCCTTAGGATGAGGTAGTTTAAAAGGATTCCAGTCATAATTACTCACTGGCGTTACTGTAATACCTACGGGAAGCGTATTATGAGACATTTTACTAGCCTCTGTCTCAATACCAGCTATGATGTTAGCCACAGCTTCATTGTACTCAAGATTATCAATGGCGCGTGTTGCCGCTACGTAGAGTAGACGTTTCTCTTCCTCAGATAAGCCCTTATAAACACCATCCTCATACCCATCGTTAAAATCTTCTGCTAGTATGACGTTGGAAAACTCTCGCCCTTTTGCTTTGTGCGCTGTTACAAAAATAATGTCAGGATTTGTGACATTCTTATGTTTACGGAGGACAGCTAAGTAGTGGTCTGCTTTGTTGGCTTCAACAATAGACGCAATACGCTCTAGCGAGGGATCATTTTCAGCCTCTTCTACAAACTCAGCCCAGCTCAAATAAGGCAGGATCTCCTCATGTTTAACTTGATTGAGCTTTCCTTTGAATAAAGCCTTAGCCGACTTCAACATAACGATAAACTCACCGAGGTCTGTTTCTATGTTCAAACGCTTTCCTTCTTGGATTAGCTTTAGAGCCGAAGATAGAAGAGCACCATTGGTTCTAAAGATTTTGGTGTACTTATCGTTCTTAATCAAGCCACTAAAATCAACTTTAGTGTCTACCTTATCAAACCCTTTCACTTCTCTACCACCGAGAATTTTACTGGCAATATCAGCAAGTTCTTTGCCATATCGGAATGACTGTGTGAGTTCCCCATGAACACAATCCACTTCAGCCATAGCATTAATACTATGCCTCCAAGAGTAGATGTTCTGGTCTCTATCTCCTACAAAGACCAGTTTAGCATGATCTTGATTCTTGACGATAGACAGCATAACCTCAGACACATCCTGAGCCTCATCAATGTAAATAACATCATAATCTAGATAAGGTTGTGTTAGAGCAAACATCTTAACGTAAGTGTCATGCGTGATAAGCACGTCACTATCAGGATTTATACGCTCCTCCCATAACTGTCCAGCATACTTCAAAATACCGTCATGTATCTTTGTAAAGATATCCAAACTCTCTTTATTTTTAACCTTCGCTTTCACTGTATTGAGCTTATCCTGAATATCCTTTTTAGGGAGGTGTTTATCTAAGATGTACTCATCAGCACTCGCTTCATATTTAGCAAGAGTCTTTTTCACCATAAGACCTAACCACGCTGTGCTCAGAATGATCCCTTCTTCCACCATGACAGGGCGCATTTTAAAGAAATCAGCAATCTCCTTGCCTGTAGCGGCAACATTTTTATACTTCCCGTCAGGACGATTAAGCTTATGAGAATAGAACCTCCCCTCAGCCCGAAAAGCTAAAGAGTGAATAGTACGGCACTCCACCCAAGGTGGGAATCTATCTTTAGCCTCTTCAACCAAAACTTTGGAGAATGTAAGGTAGAGACTCTTTTGTTTTAAGTTATGAGCAACCAACTCAAGGGAGCTAGTTTTTCCAGAACCAGCGATCGCGTCTATTTTTACCACTCGATTACCCAGCACCTTATTAACACAATCGATTTGTTGTGCTGTAGGTGGGTACTCGAAAGGATTAATCAACTCACTCATAAACTCTCCAATTCTTTCTGTAATTCCTCGATCTGTTTCTCAATCTCAGCCTTACGCTTTGCATTAGGATTTCGTTGCCAGATTAGGGTGGATTCGTTATAACTGTTTGGCTTGAAAGAATTATAGCCTGATAAGGGCAGTGAATGAACTTCTAGAATTAAACCATTACCAAAAAGATTACTTGTCCAGTCCTCCTGAGAATTAATTACTTTACCATAAAGTTGTCCCATTTTGTTCTCTAATACCAAGTAAAATCTACCGTCATCTTCGTAACTATATCTAATTTTAACAACATGTTTACCAGCCTCTAATTCAGGCATTTCATTAACCTCACTTCCCATACAACTATCCTCCTCAGTTATTCTGTTTTCGTTAACATCTATTAGATATGCCTCTACCTGACTGAAACGATGGATGCCGCCCCAGTGAGTGTTTCTAAGTTCTCCTCCACCTACCCAATAAGCATAGTCGCCTAGATAATAGTAAACCCTACCCTCACCTACATAGGTAAACAATTCTCCAGCGTCATCTCCTGTCAACACTTGAAGGTAGTGTACTTGCTTTTCTTCTGATTTATTAAGAAAAAACTCCCTGTCATCACCACAATGAAAGATGGTGTAAGAACTATCAACAATTAGATAATGTGAGCAAGTATGTTTCACACCGCCTCCAGTGTACCACCGACACCCTTCCTCAAACAACTTCTGTTGCACCAACTCGCTGATTTCTGGTGTTGGTACATGAATTTTTATACCACTATATTGCATAATTATATCTCCTACTTAATCCCAATCACAGTTTTCCAGAAAGCTGGTTTTAGGAACACCAAAGGGAATCCTTCAGGGAGGATGTGCCACCACCGATAACCCTTCTGATAATACCACTCACGCATCTCTGGAATAGCCGCTACTGCCGCTGTTCTACCACACCAGCTGGCTCTCATCTTTCTTTTAGCATAGCGTACATCACCTGTCCTTGTCAAGTAGGTGTATTCTTTAGATCTAGCAGAGATGTCAAGCACCATCACAAAATAACCAAACAGGAATATTAAGTGAAAACAAGACATCACTAAGAAAAATGTAGCTATCAACAAAGGTGGGTAGATAGCCTTTAAAATATTACTCATAAATCCTCCTAGAAAGAAAAAGAAAAACAAACAAAGAAAAAGTACCAAAAAGAAAATAAATAAAAGAAAAAGAAAGATCTAATATATATATATATATATAATATATAATTAATAGGGTATCAGAAAATGATCCTTATGTCAAGATCTTTTTCTAATAATTTTTCTGTCTGGATCTAGTTTTGTTTTTCTACCCAAACAGAACACCATTAAGTTAATTTTAAGGTGTTAAACAAGCTTGTGGTGAGGATATCCACCCCCACCCTGTGTGTTGGCTTAGGGTGAGGGGAGAAAACGTCTTAGAATTGGTTTGAGGAGTTTTCGATTCTCCAAACAACAGCTGTGTTGTAAACAACAGACCAGTAATGATGGATCATAAATGGTAAGTTTTGTTCTAGTTTAGGTTTTACATAATTAATCAGTTCAGCTACATCTTCTGGATCAGTGTGTTTGTCCAATACTTGTTCGATATGTTCTTGTAAGTCTTTCCCTTCTCCAACACACTGGATAGCTAATAGAATTGTTTGTAGTTTTTGTTCAGTCATGTACATCTCCTAAGTTGTCTCACAATCGAGAGGTATATAATACTCACTAGGAGAACATTGTCAACAATATTTATTATAAAATTTTACTTGACAGGCTGAGAGGGTGTGGTATTATTGTTGCAAATTGACATATTGATTATTTATTATACAGGAGATTGTGTTATGAATACACTTAACGAATTGTACGAGATGCCACCTAAAGAGATTGATCACCACTTCACCGTACTCACGGGGCATGGCTACAGCTACCTTCCCGATAGTTTTGACCCTTACGAGTGGGAAGTTTACGAAGACCCTAACAAAAAGGTAGAGATTCGCTATATTAAAAACCATTGTTACGATGGTAGACGGGTTTGGATATTAGCTACAGTGTGGTTCGAAGGTATCCCCGTTATGGCTATTCAAAATGCTGGAAGAGAGGGAGATGATTTCAGCAGGATGTTTGTAACCAACGAAGATCAATATTGTAATATGGTAAACTACTTAAAACAGTTCCAGACAGGAG
>CETM01194233.1_pt1 | contig 10679 bp, 4 predicted proteins | sample 361451 | NCBI WGS metagenome assembly CETM01 (sample SAMEA2622690, study PRJEB7988) | marine metagenome | isolation source: saline water (ENVO:00002010), including
GCTCCTAGCCATGGTAATTACAATGATGGGAGGGGTATTCGTATTCCTTACCCCGTATGTCAATGATTTCCAAGACAATACCGCTTGGTCAAATGCAAACGGTATAGCCGAAAGATTGGATGGTCGAATAGATGTTGTAGCTGGTGCAAGCGTCGATACTGGATTGCGGACCACTATTCCATCTGTTACAAGTTCGATTTCTCCGATAATCGGCGCTGAAGTATGGACTGTTGCGGCTGATTTGACGGCAGATGATGTAGTGACTGTAACACCTCTGAATCAAACTTCTTTCAGTATTTTTGCTCAATATGAAACAGCAAATAAAGCAATAATTTGGACGCAAGACGGGCAAGAAACTGTCACATTTAATGCGAGCAATGAAGAGATTATTATCAACCATGGGTTGAGTGTAGCAGACACCTACATCGTGAGCATTTACAATGACGAAAAGGAAATTCATCGTCATGCAAAAATTACTATTTCTGGATTGATGGTGAAAACTAAAGTTCAGAATGGTGAACATTCAATAGCCCTGCTAAACGATGCTAGGTACGACAAATTTTCTGGAGAAACATGGAGTGTAACTTTACCTCCTGACATGAATATCGAAGAATTATTCGACGGTACAATGCGTACAAGTCTATCTCTGCAGGATGTGGAAACAGTAGGCGCTATTCCTGATGGAAGAAATGCTATTTTTGATATACGCTCTGCTGGACCAATCACACTATTCAGTGGAGATGCTTGGAATTTTAGATTCACATATGAGTCATCTTTAGGTCCAACAATTACTCCACAAATGAGTGAGGGGTGGCTGACTGAATACAACCTTCACCGCGCTTCTGACACATTGGACCAGCATCGTGGAATCTGCCCCTGGCTTAGAGCGAGTGGTTCAGATGGAATGACCATAGACCATGGAAATTCAGTAATTGATTTAGAAATTGAATTGCAGTTAGTGGAGGTTAGCAAATGAAGCCCAGTAACCTGCATCGCGATGAAGAAGCGGTCAGTGCAGCAGTAGCAACCGTACTATTGTTCGGAGGGGTAATCTCAATTATCGGCCTAATGCTATTGTCCATGATGCCAATTATTCAGGAATTGGAGGGATCTCTTAAGAGAAACGATATGCAGGCCCAGATGGAAATAATGGGGCATGAAATCACTTTACTTTCAGAATCTGGACTGCCAGGAGATTCGTCTGAAGTTGAATTGATTCCTGTTGATGGAGAGTTGCGCTGGGATCGAATGCGAGGAGGTATGTGGTACTCCGCTTCTTGGTATGAAGGAGATACATTCCGAATACAAGGTGCACTAGACTTAGATAGACAAATCGATGTTAGGCACGCTGAAAGCAATGTTCAGGCAATATGCTACGAAGACATGAGACTTGGGCCTGACAGACCCTTCCTTTTCACTCCTAATGAACAAACCCAATCTGTACTTGTCACTCCAAAACATGGCCTAACTATTCCGCTTGGACCGGTTATCATCGAACAAAATGGGATTAAACATTCATTATCGATAGGAGAGGTTATTCGCTTAGATTCTGATTCACAATTTGCATCAAGTCATGATTTGATTGGCTTGGAAATACGTGGCGAGGCAGGCTCTGTCCTAGTTCCTCCAACAAAGGCAAATCCTGCCACAGGAAAGGGACAACACTGGGCAATTCCTTTACCCTCTGGAGAAACTCTTGTCGAAGTATTTGCCGACGATGATATGCTTGTGCAATGGGAGATACCTAATGATAGTGGCAACGAGGCAGTAGTTCAATCGCCTGCGGTTAGAATAGCAAACTCTTGGTCGAAACAAGTGAATCTAACATCAGATGGCATACTCGAAATAATCACAGATGTTGATGCCCATTTGCTGATTAGCCATGGTAATGATGGGCGTGTTTCTTTGCTGGGTGAAGAAGGAAATTACTTTTCCAAATATTTCATCGCACCATTTAGTACTGGAAATCTATCGATTTCAAATCCAAATGAGAATGCTGCTACAATAACTTGGAAGGGAGGGGGCATTTCTGTACCGGCCAATCAAACAACTTCAGTTTCTTGGCCGCCATCAAACATTGACAGTGCAGCAAGCATTGAGAGTAGTGAAAATGTTCTCATCGAATGGGGGGCAGGAAATAATGGAATGCGAATGCTTCCTGCAATAGACACTGGGCAAGTTACTGGTCTTGAATTCATGGAAGATGATTCTGAAAGCATCGTGAATTATTCTTCAGAGTTTGAAGATTATTCATCTAAACTTTCCATGGATGGCGATTCGGGAATGATGATTCTTGAGGACGAAGGTGCAATGCGTTGTATAGCAATTGATCAAACCGCATCCGGTTGGATTTCTACTACATTACCTTGGAAATCTATGAATGGCCTACCAGAAGGCCAGATTATCTCTTCATGGAGTGATGGGGACCATCCTGCAAGCATAGAGATTACCCTAATTGGAGTAGAAGGTGATGCTACACACGCAAACTTAGCAACTGCATGGGCATTCCATATCTCAAGGCTGACCTATGAGTTTGATACCTCGATTACTGGCCTCGAAGTTGCTTGGAGTGCCGGTGCAATCGTCACAAATCATCCTGAATTGGAGCCAACAATTTTGGCAGGTCCAACCGATAGACAAGGCCCAGGTCCACGATTTAGTGCAACCGTTCCTTCTATGCATCCCACAAAGACATCGGTTACAGGAAGTGGTACCATGAATTTGGACATCGAATTATCAATGCGAGAAAGTTTGGCTTCGACAACAGCCTATGATGTGCGCAGAGGTTGGGTTGGCCCATATGGCGATGCGGTTGCATCGTGGTCGAGTAGTTCTCTTGAGGCATCTGAAGATTGGATTGTTAACCCTGGCCGCCTAGATCTATTGACCGATTATGTTGGTTGGGTGCCCATCCCTACCCATGGGCCTAGTGAAGCAGTCTGGCATACTGCTGGGCAGCCAATTCAATTTAATTTGCAAATCAGCAGCCTAGACGTACACATTTCGGAGGCATACTCATGAAGGGTAAATTAGTTCGTGACCAATCTGGCGCAAGTACCGAATTAGGTTATATCTTCACATTTCTACTTGGAGTACTATTCCTGTCAATGTTCAGTGTCTGGGCCTTTGGCTTGGAAACTTCTACTCGTGAAAATTGGAATACTACGGCTGTCGATGTAAACATGGCAGATATCGCAGCAGCTGTAGAAAGAGCAGATTTGGCCAGCAGAGAAGATAGTAGCGTTCGCTATGCCGAAGTTGTAAGTTGGAGACTGACTGAAGCGGATGAATCCGAATTTATCTTGTCTCTGGACGATGAGGGATTGCATCTTGACCATCCTGAAAACGAATTGGATAGAGATGTTTCCATCTCAGCGACCGGTTCCGGCACATATGATGGCAGGATTACTCTGGCTGGAATAACAGAAATTTGGATTGTTTATGATGAAGGTGTCACCTATTTGACAAAGTCGAGACCTGATTTCTAATCAGCGACCCATAACAGCAGTATGAACCATCATTTGCACTTCTCTCATACGAGTCTGCGCACCCAATTCACGGAATACAGAAAGCGCCCTTTGAAGATACTCCATCCTACGTTGCCTGTCGGGTGCAACACCACCGAGCCTTGCCAATAATTCACCGATTTGCATTCGTAAATCGTTTGCTTCTGAAATAATCAATGCTTCTCGGTAGCGCTCAAGTGCTTCTTCAATTCGCCCACTGTCTTGAAGAACTTCACCCAATAGAATGGAAACTTCTACCAAAGCAAGAGGGTCTCCTGCTTCACCCATTGTAGATAGTGCATCGGTATAGTGGTGCAAAGCAAGGTCCGCATCACCGGTCTTTGCATAATATCGTCCAAGAACTGCACGTGCACGAGCATGAAGAATCGGGTCAGCACTAGATTCAGAGCGCTCATATGCTGACAGAGCGTGGTCACGAGCACGATCATGTTCGCCAAGGTCGAGTAGTGCTCTTGCGAGAACGATTTGTGCAGGGATTAAATCATCAGAATCATCTCCAGACAAAATGTTCTCGACTTCAGAATAAGCCTCGAGTGCTTTGATTTTGTCACCGTTACGCCTCAAAATATATCCCATGTTATTGTACGAACGAGCCGCTCCAATCGCATCTCCCATTGAAATGAATAATTCCAATGCCTTACGATGCATATTCAAACTTGAATCTGAATCGCCTCGCTTCAATGCGATATCGGCTAGATTCGACATTATGTCTGCAATAACATCGTCAAGACCTGCTGCTTCGGCTGGTGGCCTTGCTTGGCTAAACGCTTCTTCGGCTTCATCGAAACGGCCAAGTAATGCTAGAACCTCTCCCCGCAGCCTATCAATTCGGCAAGAGCTTTCTGCTCCAACAGAATTTGTATCAACTGATTCCAATAGCCCTAACAATTCAATGTGTCCCTCTTTGATTAAATTACGACCTTCTTTTACGATAATTATTGTTGCATCTTCATGCCTAGAAGATGAGATCAGGTGGTAGATTAATTCTAGAGCAATTTGGCTGCCAGTTGTTTGCTTTTCATACCAAGCAACAGCCTTGTTGTGTAATTCTTCCTTGGCTTGTTTATCAAGGCTCTGCAGCAAGAATTCTCTGATCAAATCGTGAACATCATAGGTATCTGAATCTGCATGTCTAGCAAGCCCGGATTCTACCAATGAATCTAATTCATCGATATCCAATCCTTGCTCGGTTAATGCCTCGAGTTCAATCGGCTCACGGAAAACTGAGAGTGCCCCCAATAATCGCTTTTGCTCAGCAGATAACTTCGAGAAAATTTCAATGTTGACATAATTTTCCAAAGACTCATGGAACGCCCCCGCTGAAGCACCTCGATTGATGAGTTCCAAGACAAGCGGGTGCCCTCTGCTCAAGGAGTGAATGTACAGTAGTTTCTCTTTATCTAAATCATCAAATGCAGACAACAAAGACCGAGTTGAATCTTGGTCTAATCCTTCCAGTGGCAATACAAGAGAGACAATTCGGCCATCTGCGTCTTTCAAAGGAACAACTTCCTTGAAGGAACGCGAGAATATCACCAATCCTACATCGCCTTCACACTCTACCAAACCTCGTGAAAGAGCCTGGATTGTCTGATGTAGTGTCTTGTCACTAACCTTGTGGTAATCATCGATTACAATCAATGCAGGGGAATTTGATAAGGCGTCCAAGATAATTCTAGCAGCATCTGCTGCTTTAGGAACAGGCGTTGCTGAAATGTAGTCAGCTAACATGGAGTCTCCGATATTTGTTAACCAATCGGCTATACTCTCAAAGAATGCGCGGCTACCATCCCAATCTTGGCACCGATGATACATCAAATTCCTGCGATGCATAAATGATTCAATCACCTTCGCTGCCATTGAAGTCTTACCTATCCCTGCTATACCTGGAATCATGAGTGTTGTTGAACGAGCCTCGAGTAAACTTACCATATTTTCTAGTTCGGTTGAACGGCCATAAAAGTGCCTTAGACGAGGTAAGTCGCCAAAACTTGTAACCAACTGCTTTTCAACATGTTTTGACAAATCTCTTTCAACTAAATCAGCGGATAGTGCTCTGACATCAAGAATTGCATTGTCGTCAAGATACCTAATCACATCAACAGGGCGCATTGTAAATGGCAATTTGTCTTGTATATCCCCCAATGTGGAAGAAATTGTGTTTCCATCAGGAAGAATTGCTCTTAGTTGGAATTCCCTCAACCTCTTCCAGGTTTCTTCTGCTAATTTCATTCCTGAATCAGTTAGGAAATACGCTTTGCGTTTTCGGCTAACTCCTTGCACATGAGCCTGTCTTTCAACAAGTAATCCCTGATCTTTCAACCCCGCAATTGCTCTAGGTACGTTCGAGCGAGCGATTGCAACCGCATTCGCAATGCCCATTTGAGAAAGAGCAAATGGAACCTCTACTGAATTCATGAAATCAGCAAAATCAGACAAATGTAGCAAGATTCTCTCTTGTACTCCTGGCTTTGGTCGCGCAACCATAACTATTCCATCTCCCCGGTCCTCTTAGAGTGTTATGTATTCCTGTGTGGAATCACTGCTGTGGTGGTTGGTAGTTAGGATCAGCGACCCACTGATTGGATTGCGCATCCCAAAGCCACCCTGGATGTTGGGGTTGTGCGGCGGGAACTGGTGCCGGTGCCGGTGCTAATTCACCTGCTGCTTGCTCTGCCGCTCTAACCTTAGCCCAAGCATATGGGTCCTCTTCTTTCTGCATTTCCAACATTGCTTCGGGGTCATCTTCAAATTCATCTTCAAATTCTAGGAAAAAGAATGCCCCGACACCAAGCAAGATGATGAATGCAATCACCGCAATTGTAACCCATACCCATCCAGCTAAACCTTCAGTCAATGGTTCACCACTGCTAAGAGTAATCTCGGATCCCGGTTCAGTACCAATGGTTTGTCCATCCTGTACGAAAAATATCTTGTAATCTCCATCGTCGCCAAGTTGTGAGGAAGATATTTCCATTTCCCAAGTCCCATCTGCTCCAACAATCGATGTGTTGAGTAAGGTGTTACCTTTCAGTAGCCGTGCCTTTACTTGTGAATTAGGCAATCCCGTTCCTGTAAAGGTTGCAGAATCTCCGAATACAACTGCACCTTCGTCAGACCTCTGTGCAGTAAATTCTACTCCTCTTACAATGAAATTAACTTGGTAAGAATAAGCCACAGAGTCATGAATGTCCCGTCCTTCAAACATCACACCCTGCATCGACCAATCAGAAATCTCAGTTGATGTTTGGTGCATCGATTCCATCGGATCGTAAACTGCCTTACCATCTGGAGTTATTCTAATGTGGTATGCATAATCATCGTCAATCGCGGTTGATGGGTCGTCATAAATATCGAATAAGATATGCTCTGTTTCTGGACCGACACCGTCAGAGTCGGTGAAGAATTCAAGGAGATTTATCTCCGCTCCCTCTCCACAACTATCGATTGCACTAGACCTTTCGTCACAGAAAATTGTGATAGTATCAATCCATCCATCAGGGTTGAATGTTGGTGCAATGTTATCTGCGTCTGCAGGATTATCAATGACAACTCGAACTGTCTCAATCAAAGAGTAATTTTCACCATCATAGGCCTTGACTTGCACCTCATATTGTTGGTCATGAATCAAATTACTAGTGTCCCAATATGTCATCCAAGCTCCATTTGGTTGGAATGAAGTGATTGGGTCAGGGCCACTATTCAATTCGTAACCGCTAGCTAAATCTATAATTGAAATCTCTACTCTAGTCACCTGTCCATCATTATCTCTAGCAACCCCACTGATTATTGTCTCCTCTGATGCACGAATGCTTTCCATTGGGAGTGGTTCGCTAACCTGGACAATTGGAATTCTATTGTCATTATCAATGTTGACTGTAACGATTTCTGGGGTGCAAATGTCTACTGCTTCATGACAGTAATTGGAATCGCTTGCCCACACAGTGAATGTGTAGGCTCCACTCGGCAAAGATGAGAAATTCCAAGAATCAGACCAAACTGTTCCTCCTCCATTGTTTGCAGGATAATTTGCAGAATAGTTGTTAGGACCCACTACATTAAACCAAATGTCGCGAATATCGCTGCCTTGTACACCTTGGTAATCATCGGATGCAGTGCCAGAGAATAGTATCTCTTGTCCATCATGAGTCGAGCCATCCAATGGTGCATCAAGATTGATTGTAGGCGGGTTGATATTCAATTTGAAAATTCGAGTGGTTACAATTGATTCATCAAGGCCGTCATGCGAACGGATTCTGAAAGTCACATCCTCCTCAAAGTGGTTTGCCATATCCCAATTAAAACTCCATGTCTTGAATGGCCAATTTGTCATGCCAACTTCACCATTCGCACCAGATGTATCTGTTGCCAAATACCAATCGCTGCTACCATGCGGTTGTATCTCTACGCGCTTAATATCTCCGAATTGTTTCACCTGGGAATCATAGTCATTGAAGTATGGGCCAGACAAACCATCATGTGCTGAACCAGTTATTGTAACCGTTCTTGCGAACGAAGTACCATCGTTTTGATCAACACTTACAGATGGTACCATATTGCTTAGATGAATAACTTCGTCTACCATACCAGTAAGGGTGAAGTCATGAATAGAGGACCCTTTGGTGAACTTCCTTGCTTCAACAGAATACATTGGCATCTCACGACTAAAATTGCCTTGGCAATCAGGGTCTTGTCCATCCTTTAGAGTATCACCATCATTGTCAGCACCATCGCCGCAAGAATCTTCACCAGGGTCTATAGCAACATGATTCCAGTTTGTGTCGATGTGGAAATTAGAAGGAAGGGTTACCCATGGAGTAAATCCATATGCATCTGTAGTCATGTTGTACAACGGTTTTCCATTTGCATCCTTAATTGTTACAAGTGCGTCAGGAACCTGTGAGTTATCAGCCTTGACTTGATAGCGAACTAACTCTCCTTGCTCTACTTGCACACCCCAAGCAGTGTTCTGATTCTGAATATGAATCTTTGAACGGTCAAAGTTTTGAACATCAGCGTAAGTAAATGTAGTTGCATTTCTATTTACTTCCATTGAAAGCGGCATAAACCTAGGTGGCCAGTCTGCAGTTAATGGTGCCTTGATACATTCCGCAGTATCCCAAGGACACTCTGCACCTTGCCAAGATAGCATTACAGGGTACAATTCGTTGCCACCAGGGTCTGGCATGAACTCGCTTTGAACTGCAACTCTCGATTCGGTTACATTGTAAATTTGAGAGGCGTTTGAGTATGTGTTCTCGGAGAAGTATGCAATAGAGCCATACTTGTTTCCATAATTATCATCATACAGAGAAACATTTGCTGCGAATCCACCGACTTCGATATCATTACTTTGAGCGTTTACAATTCCGCCCTTAATTCTGAATCCATCACCGAGATTATTTGTCACAGTATTGTCAATGAATGTTGCTGATGACATGTATACATGGAATGCAGGACACGGGAAATCTCCCCCATACATGTATTCAGAATTACATGTTCCTGTGTTATTGGAAATAACATTGTTTGCAAAATAGAGACGTGCTTTGGTTGGAGATGGAACATTCCATCCCTGATCTTTATGGTGATATTCACCAATAAGAACTGGTTCTTTGGCAGTATTCATAATTGTATTATTTTCTGCGGTAACGTCTGATTCGCCGTATATCCACAAGCCATTCCATCCTCCGATAGGGCCAATGACATTGTTGTTGATTGCGACATACGAGGACCTGATACCAAATCCAGAACCTTCAGATGAGCCAGAAATAGTATTGCGCTCAGCAACAACAATAGCGCCATCATATGCAGTAATTCCTGCACCCTCTGCTGGCGTGATTGTGTTATCGGAAATTACGAATGTATGAGTTTGACCATTGGTAAGCAGATGCGAATTGGTATCGATTGCGTTGCACTTTGTAGTGACAGTAGAATTCGTTAGATATCCACTACTAGAACGTAAGAATGCACCATATGAGTTCTGAGTGATTGAAATTTGGTCCATCCGCACGAAAGAATTCTGAAGATAAATTGCAGAACGGCCTCCGCCTTGTGAACCACAATCCGTTTCTTCACCAGTAAACGCTGAATTCAATATTTGCATCACAACTAATCCTGCACCAGCACCATATGCTTGAATTGCAGCACCATGGTAACCCTGTCCGTCAATACCAACTGTGAATGTCCCCGAATCAAATGTGGGCGAGGCCCCATTAAATGCCAGTACATTGGTCGTATTGATATCTGTGAAAGTTGGATTTGTCACACTAAGACTCGCACCATCGAAAATCATAGCGCCATACTTGATGGTACCTTGACCATCTATGTCCACTGGAATTCCATATGCTCCATCAAGAGTTATATGGTTCATACGTGTTAGAGATTGATCGATAGTCGATGCCAGATAGATTCCAGAGCCACAGGACATGTCTGGATTCCACACACCAGTGACATAACAGCGTCCTGTTTGGTTAGGAGCAGGAGCTGCTGCTGAACCCCAGATGAATCTTATTGGAGAACCTGTGCTTGCTTGGGATGCGCCACACGAAGAATCTCCGGCACAAATTGAACCCTGAATTTGGATATTGTGATCTGCAGGAACATTGATTGTAGTTCCAGCATTAATGATTAATTTTGCACCACCTGCTACAAGCAGGTCTCCATCTAAATTCATGACGCCAGTCCATGTTTCAGTTCCGGTAATTGTACCTGAACTTGTTTCATTCACAGCCATCACAGTTGGAGCTGTTGAAACCATTGTCACGAATAGCGACAAAAGAAACAGACTCACAAGACCGACACTCTTACTTTTTTGGACGTTTATTGACATAGCACACCCTCTAACAAGTTGGCCAAAACCAAGACGGACTTAACACATTGGGCATTATTTCAATTGGAAAGTATCACTTTTATCTTTAAATATCACATATTTTTCATATAAAAAATAACAAAATATCATTTTTGCCAAATAATATCAAAATGAAATAATTGCAACTATGCTTCGCAGTGTCCCCTTTACTGATTAACAAGAGTCAGAAGAACGTATTTCATCCAACCATTCAGACCCACTTATCGCACCATATCCCCAGCGGGAATCGTGCTCAATCCCATCTTCTAGAGGAATTGCCGAATTCATCAAGGCAGTTTTTACAT
>CETM01075520.1_pt1 | contig 10677 bp, 8 predicted proteins | sample 361451 | NCBI WGS metagenome assembly CETM01 (sample SAMEA2622690, study PRJEB7988) | marine metagenome | isolation source: saline water (ENVO:00002010), including
AAAAAAAAAAATCAAAAACATCGAATTTTTATGGTTTGTTTTTTTGAGTTTAAAAAGAGTTGAAATAACAAAAAATGATAGGGTTAAATAAAAATAATGTTACAAATAAGTATTCAAAAATACCTTAAAATCATGATGATACTCAAAAATAGTATCCACATGCTCTGACCCATTAAGAACTAAAGTATGATACTGAATTCCAGCTTGGTTAGCATGTTTAACAAGTAATTGAGAATGATGGAACCCAACCCGATTATCACGATGTGAATGAATAAAAAGTAACTTAGAAAGTTTGGTTTGATCAAGATTAAGCGGAGTATATTTTCCAATTGGAAATCGAAACAGATGATTCGCTATAAAAACACTGCCATGATAAAGAAAGAGGGGAATATTTTCACGTTGAAACTCTTCCTTCATAATTATATCAGGATCCGAAAAACTTGCCTGGGAAATAACAATTTTGATATCCTCGTCATATTGTGCTGCAATTAAAGTTGAGACAGCGCCCATTGATAACCCATAGTAAATAATATTTTCCGAACTAAATCCTAATTTCATACAAGCTTGTTTGGCACCAATAACATCATGGTATTCTTGTGATCCTAACGCCGTACGACCATTAAGTACGGTAGAACTGCCATGATTATGTAAATCATACATAAGAACACTATACCCTTGGTTAAAAAATAACCAAGCTGTCTTAATCAGAGCAGGTTCATGTTTAGAAGAATTATAGCCATGTGTAATAATCACACTCTTATTAGAAGTAGGGTGTTTCATAAACCATCCATTTAACATCACATCGGGTAACTGGCTTGGAAATTGTATCGATTCATAAGTTTTAATAGGCCCCATTAAAGAATGAGTGCCCCATGAAATAGCAAGGGGAGAATTAGTCTGATGATCACCATGACCAGCTTCAACAGCCGCTAATTTAAAAAAGATAAGAGTGCAGATAGTAAAATAACTAAGAACGGTAATAATGCTTAAATCCAATAATAATTTGAGTAAAGACCGTTTGTTAAACATGATGTAATCTTACTATAGCCTTTAATAGCGAAATATCATAAAGAGAAATTAGACGCAATGCTAAGACTATATTATAATAAATCATTAGCATTAAAGTACGAAGGAAGGGTCAATGCCAATCTTATCATTATTATCCAAAATTCTTGGGGATCCTGTTGAAAAGGCGATTCAGCCTTATCGAAAAAATGTAGATTTAATTAATGCTCTTGAAGATGAGTATACCCAATTATCTGATGAACAATTAAAAGATAAAACAACTTTTTTTAAGCAGCAATTAGCTGAAGGAAAAACATTAGATGATATTTTAGTGGCTGTTTTTGCCTGTGTCAGAGAAGTCTCAAAGCGTGTGTTAGAAATGAGACATTTTGACGTCCAGTTAATTGGAGGTATGGTGTTACATGAAGGCCGAATCGCCGAAATGAAAACAGGAGAAGGAAAAACATTAGTAGCGTCATTGCCAGCCTACCTTAATGCTCTTGAAGGAAAAGGAGTCTATATTGTTACGGTCAACGATTATTTAGCTAAAAGAGATAGTGAATGGATGGGGAAGATTTATCAGTTTTTAGGGTTGTCCGTAGGGCTTATTCAATCGGGGATGGACCCACAAGAAAAGTTAACAGCCTATCAATGTGACATTACTTATGGGACCAATAACGAATTTGGCTTTGATTATTTACGTGATAATTTAGCAGGGGATGTGTCCCAGTGTTGCCAATTAAGACGCCATTTTGCCATTATTGATGAAGTCGATAGTATTTTAATTGATGAAGCCAGAACCCCATTAATTATCTCAGGGCCTGTAAGCGATTCAACCGATAATTATAAAAAAGTTGCAAGGATTACCAAATTATTGTCAAAAGAAACTCATTTTACAATGGATGAAAAACATAAGAATATTGTCTTAACAGAAGATGGCATTGATAAAATTGAATCAGAAATGGGACTGTCCGATATATATTCCGTAAAAAATATGGAAATTGCACATATGGCTGTTCAGTGTTTACGTGCTAAACATTTATTTAAACGCGATATTGATTATGTAGTTAAAGAAGGCGCTATTTTAATTGTAGATGAATTTACAGGTCGATTAATGGAAGGTCGTCGATATTCAGATGGTTTGCATCAAGCCATAGAAGCGATCGAAAACTTGTCAATTAAAGAAGAAAGCCAAACTTTAGCGAGTGTAACCTTTCAAAATTATTTTCGAATGTTCCCAAAATTAGCAGGAATGACGGGAACTGCGGTAACAGAAGCGTCCGAATTTGAAAAAATATATAATCTTCCTGTAACCGTTATGCCTACTAACAAACCTCTCGCAAGACAAGATATGGCCGATATTATCTATAAAACAAAGCAAGTAAAATTTGATGCCATTGTAGAAGAAATAGCTACCGTTCATAAAACAAAACAACCTGTCTTAGTTGGAACAATCGCTATTGAAACATCAGAGCTCGTATCATCTTTATTAAAAAAGAAAGGAATTCCTCATAATGTACTAAATGCTAAGCATCATGAAAAAGAAGCTGAGATTATCGCAAATGCAGGACAACAAGGTGCGGTAACCATTGCAACAAATATGGCTGGAAGAGGTACCGATATCGTATTAGGAGAAGGGGTCATTGAATTAGGGGGCTTATATGTTATTGGAACATCACGTCATGAATCACGACGAATTGATAATCAACTTAGAGGTCGTTCTGGACGTCAAGGAGATCCAGGAAAAACGCGATTCTATGTATGTTTAGAAGATGATCTAATGCGCTTATTTGGATCAGATCGAATTAAATCAGTCATGGAAACATTAGGTATGCCCGATGATATGCCTATCGAGCATTCCATGGTTTCAAAATCATTAGAAAAAGCTCAAACAAAAGTTGAAAAATATCACTTTGGTGTCCGAAAACAAATTTTACAATATGATGATGTATTAAATAAACAACGAGAAACCATTTACCGAGTTAGACACTCAATTTTAACCGAATCAGACTATCAATCTATTTATCAAGAATTCTTAAATCGGTTAATGGATAGTATGACACAAGAATATCCTATGGAAACATTAATGGATGAGCAATTAGATACCTTTAAGAAGTATATACAACAGATATTACCTGTTGAAAATAACGATGAAATTATTAAAAAAATCAAAGAAGTAAAAAGTATGGATGTGCTTAACAAAGCCATTATGTCTTTTTATTTGTATCGTCGGAATGAACATCCTGAACACTTATTTGATCATTTTGTAACCAAACGTGTAATGTTAATGTGCGTTGATAAAAAATGGATGGATCACTTACACAATATGGATATCTTAAGAGAGGGGATAGGATTAAGAGCGTATGGTCAACGTGATCCTTTAATTGAATATAAACGAGAAGCATTCGGTATGTTTAAAGAACTAATGATTCATATATCAGAAGAAGCTATCTCAATGATTAATCGATCAGTTGTTGTTCAACAAGAAGAACAACAATCTACCATTGATATGGGGGCCATTCAAACGAATCAATCCTCTCAATCAGCATCAGCCAAAACAGTAAGAAAAATAGACAAGATTGGACGAAATGAACGTGTTAAAATTCAAAAAGGTACCGTTGTCAAAGAAGTGAAATGGAAACACGCTGAAGATATGATTAAACAAGAAGGATGGCAGTTACTTGCATCCGATGAGACAGCATAATGGATGATAGCAAAAAACAATTTAACCATTTTCAAGAGATTTTTCATCTCTTGGGAGACTATCTTTGACGAACCTAAATTAGTTCACGAAATTCAAAAAACAGAAAAAGAAATTAATGAAGATAGTTTCTGGGACAATAATAAAGATGCTCAAACAATCTTTAACTCATTATCTGAGAAAAAAAAGAAGTTAGAAACAATTACCTCAATTCGAACAATTGAAGGTGATATTTTAGCCTATTATGATCTTATTAATACGGATCCATCATTAGCCAGTGATTCAGAGTTGCAAACAGATTATGAAAAAAATATAAAAATATTTGTAAATCAAGTAGCTGATTTAGAAAATAAATCATTATTATCAGGCCCCTATGATACTTATAATGCCTATATTAATTTTAATGCAGGAGCCGGTGGAACAGATGCTCAAGATTGGACTGAAATGTTGTTAAGAATGTATCTAAGGTGGTGCGAAAAACGTCAGTTTAAAGTAGATGTATTAGATAAAACATCTGGCGATGAAGCTGGTATTAAATCAGCTACCTGTCTTGTATCAGGAGATTTAGTATATGGTTACTTAAAATACGAACAAGGGATTCATCGTCTCGTTAGACAATCACCTTTTAATGCTAACAGTAAACGTCAAACATCATTTGCCGGTATCGAAGTGATCCCTCAAATTGATACAACTGTATCAACCGTAACTATTGATCCGAAAGATTTGAAAGTTGATACTTATCGAGCCAGTGGAGCAGGCGGTCAACATGTTAATAAAACCGATTCAGCTGTTCGCATAACTCATATCCCCACAGGGGTAGTAGCCACATCTCAAGCAAGCCGATCTCAAGCAAGTAATAAAGAAACCGCCTTAGCCTTGTTAAAATCGAGGCTATTAATAATTATGCAAGAAGAAAAAAAACAAGAAGTATCTCAACTTAAAGGCGAACAAAAAGAAAATGCCTGGGGAAATCAAATTCGGTCTTACGTGCTTCATCCCTACAAATTAGTGAAAGATTTACGCTCAAATTATGAAACATCTGATGTTCAAGGTGTACTGGATGGAGATTTAGATAAGTTTGTTGAATCATTATTAAGAATAAAAAAAGAGGATAAGGCTTAAAAAGAAAAGAAGCTTCATGTAAACTGAAATAAAAGAGATGAACAATAATAAATTTTTTCGCTATTATTTTTATATAATTCTGTTCCTAGGACTTTTAATTGGATTAAGTGTTTCTATCCGTCGTTACCATTACGAATTTGAAAAACAGTCTGTAGAAATTACTGCTTCATTACGTGAATTAAAACAATGTGCCACATACGCAGGAATATCTATTGATGACTTTTTACTAAAATTAAAAGAACAATCAACCTTATCAAAAATTGTGATAGAAGAAGATACCTTACAAGATTATATCGAAAATGGACAAATGACCCTCCTAAAAGGATCTGAAATTATGAACATGTATCGAGTAGGGCATGTAAATCGTACCGTTCTATCAAGACTCTATAAAAATGTGCAAATAAAACCAGATTATTTTTATCTTTTAATAGAAAAAAGAAAAGATTTTAATCATATTAGAGATTTTTTAGAAGCCGAATTTGGTAAAAAGAATGTGTCTCAAATTCAAAGTTACCCATACTTAGAAATATTGGATACTAAAGAAGATTTATTATCTATCGGACTTGGAATTTCAAATGATAAAAAACAGTTAATAGAAAAATACGGGTTCGAACCCATTATTAGATTAAGAAATTCATCTCGTCTAAAAGACGAAATTATAAAATTAAAATTAATGGGGTTTTCTGATTTACCATCTCGATCATTAATTTTTGAAGGTAAAGAAATTTTAGGTTATCCCACTCAACTTAATTTGTTAGTAGAAAAATTAAGAGATAAACAAGTATCATTTGGAACAATAGAATTTAATAAGCAATTAGGTATCAATACATTGGTTCACGCGTTACCTCATAATGTTTTCCGCGTTCATAGTATCGATTTTGATGAAATGCAAGCTATGTCAGCAAAAAAAGCATTAAATCGTTACGTGAGAGCTGCCAAGGAACGTAGTATCGATTTATTGTTTATTCATCCGTTTATTCAAAAACAAAGTAACTTAACCGTCATTGATTTTAATATAAGCTTTATTAATGATTTAATTGCTACATTAGAAACAAATGGCTATAGCACACACTTAAATCAACAATACCCTCAAAAAGCATATGTAGCAGCTACATTTTTTGAAAGAATGCTATTAATTTTTGTAGCCTTAACAAGTGTATTGTTCATTTTAAGTTTCTTTCGTGCTTTTTCTCTAATTAACATTGTTAGCTTTTATATGGTATCCATGGGATCAATATATATCTTTGAATTGATGGGCCATTCACTCATTATTAATAAAATCACAGCATTAGTGATGGCTATTATCTTTCCTACCTTAGCCATTATTACACAGTTTCCTCAAAATAAACTTAATCATAATTTAATGATGCGGTTTGTACACGGATGTATGTATTTATTACGTAGTTTAGGAATTTGTTTATTAGGTGCAGTCTTAATTATTGGTATATTATCAGATATTACATTCTTAACAGGAATTGAACGGTTTTTAGGGATCAAAGTATCGTTTATTATCCCCATTCTATTAATTGGATTATTCTTTTATTTAAGACCTAATCGAATACAATCAACATTTTTTGTGCTAAAACGTCTTTACTATGCACCGGTACGTACAGCTGGCTTAATGTCAATTTTTGCCTTAGTGATTTTTCTTTTAGTCTTAATTATCAGAAGTGGTAACTTTTTTGTCTTTCCAAGATTCTTACTAGAAGAACAGTTTAGACAATCCTTAGAATCAATTTTTTATGTTAGACCTAGAACAAAAGAATTTTTAATTGGTTATCCATTCCTATTAATCGCATTTATGTATGTCGATGGAAAAATATCACGACTATGGATTTGGTTTTTTAATATTGTAGGATCGATCGCATTAATTTCTGTAATTAACTCGTTTTGCCATTTACATACACCGTTACAAGTATCCTTATACCGAAGTGTATTAGGCCTATTATTAGGTATTGGCTTCACTTGTTTCTATTTATTTGCTTATAAATCAATAGCAAGAGCTTTAAAACTAAGACTGAATTAAATGAATGAAAGGGTTGGCTTATTAAAGCAATTACAAAATCAGTTAAATATTAACTTCAAAAACCCATCTTTATTAGATGAAGCGCTAACGCATCGTTCTGTCTTACGTGGTAACAAAAAAGGGATCGCTCACAATGAACGATTAGAATTTTTTGGAGATGCTGTCCTAAAATTAATTTTATCTGAATATTTGTACCATAAATATCCAGCCTATGATGAAGGTGAATTATCAAAGTTACGCTCACAATTTATTTCAGATAGGTTTATGACTATCATGGCTAAAGAATTGCAGTTAAGTGATGTGATTCACGTATCATATGGAGAAAAAAAGGCTGGAGGGCAATTTAGAGACCGTATCTTAGCAGATGCTATGGAAGCCTTATTAGGTGCAAGTTACCTGGATCAAGGTCTTGCTATAACAAAAGAATGGTTTTTAACGATGTTTGAAACAGTTAAAGAAGAAAGCCAAGATTTAGAATTAACCGATTACAAAACAGAATTACAAGAACTTTGCCAAAAAAAAGATGGTATATTGCCCTCTTATACCCTCATAGAAACTACGGGTCCTCAACATGATTGTACCTTTCACGTTCAAGGAATGATTAAGTTAAACGATACAGATATTATCGTCAGTGCCTCAGGTAAAACAAAAAAAGATGCCGAACAAAAAACAGCTCAAGCCTTACTAAAAGCGATCGAGGATTCGTTACGTTGAGTCTGCGTTATTGTGTATCATGTAAAACAATATGTGATCAAAATAATACCGTTATATCAGAAGAATTGTATCGATGTTCTACCTGTAAAAAAGTATTAATTTATTTCGGAAGAGAAGAGGCCTCTATCTCTATCGATACCATTTTAGCAGAATATGATGCCTTACATCCCTATAATCCACTAAAAGATTTTAAAGGTGTCGTAAAAGATTACGAAAACCCTTCAACTAATATCGCCATAATAGAATGCGAAGAAATTTTGAATCATGATCCTAATAACAAAGAAGCGTTACGTCACTTATCAAAACATTTTTGGGCACAAAAAGATATCCAGAAATCACTTGATTATATGAATAAATTAAATCAAATTAATTCGGTTTTATCAGATGATATTATTCACTATGTAAGATTGCTTCTCATTCAAAAAGAATACCAGGCTATTATTGACCTAATGAAAAAATATGAAGATAAAATTACTAAATTTTTGTTTTATCATTACCTGGCTATCAGTTACTTAGGCCTGAATCTGTTTAATGATGCATTAACTTATTTTTATCAAGCTTATTATTGCTGCGATAACGAAGACCGAAAGAAAAAAATAAAAAAAATGATCCGCTATTTAAACTCTATTTTAGATAAATCATCACCGTGATCCCCCTTTAAATTTTATTTACTTTGTTTTAAAATTAGTGTCTGCATATCTTTGGGGTGTAGCCAAGCGGCAAGGCAACGGGTTTTGGTCTCGTGATCGTTGGTTCGAATCCAGCCACCCCAGCCATATTTCTAATTTTGATTCTTCGACATTCACTTTCGTACTTAAATCACCCTGTAAAGCAGGTTCGAGTATGCCATTTAACACTCTGATCTCTGGAGACAAAGCTTTTAGGATTTCAAACGGTGGGCTGAGCTTGATGAATAGGTTTTTATCCTTGAGCAAGAGGTTCGAACCTAATGCTTGGATGATTTCTTTTTTCTCGGTGATGGTTCCATTTTCGAAACGGGTTTTGGCAGTTGTGGCGAAGCTGAATAGGTTGTCGGCTCGTTCTAGCCATGTGTTGGCTCTGTCTTGCACATCGTTTAGTAGGTCCATAAAGTGGGCTTTTTCTTTTAAGAGGTCGTTTTTTCGTTGTGTAAATTCTTCGGGTTCAATTTCATTATTGAGTCTCATAGAGAAAAGGGTATCGAGCTTTCGGTTTACCAAACTGAGATTTTCTTCGTGGCCTTTGATAAGGTGGTCTCTATCGACTTATTCTTTTTCCTTTTCATCTTTTTTGGTGAGGTTAGGATCTATGTTTTGATTTTCGAAGAACTCCAGCAAAAGTTGGTCATCAATATGTCTTAGGAACTTTTTTAGCTGGAATATTCTGGCCATTAATCCACCACCAACACTTCTTCACCAAGCATATCAATGATTTTGACAGCCACCTTAGAGTCTTTACCTGGCAATTCAAATTTGTATTCCCCAGCTACGAGGTCGTTCTTTTTCTCTGGAACATCGGAAATATGGATGTTGAAGGTGTTACCATCAAAATTCGAATCGATAAGCACAACATCAATTTGGCTGCGGAAATCTTTAATTTTCGCTTGGAAAAGGGGTGTGTCTATTTGCAATCGTTGCAAAATAGTGGGAGAAATGAACTCATTCAACTTAACCACACATACACTTTCACCCCGTTTAATCGAAACATCGGCTTGGGCGGGCTTATGCTCAAAGAAAGCTCCATATTTTTTATCGGTTCTTAGCTCAATCACTCTCATTTTGTTGATGGGATGCGTTTTGTTATAGGCTTCCAATTCTTTCTCGATTTGAACTTCTTTTCCAAGTGAAACAAGTACTATATTTCGCTCTTCATTGGGTCGTTTTTTTAGTTCATCTTTTACCAATTGGACATCCAGCATGGTCAGTGGGTGATTGAATGGGATAATACGAACTAACTCATGCCCTAATAACCCATCAAAAAAGTTGTCGGTTTTAAGCTTCGTGATTCCAGCAAGTTCATAAACCAATTCTTTAAACTCATTATGTTGAATTTGAAGATCGTAGTTATTGATTCGGTAATGGCCAAAAGAAAAAGTGCTGTTTTCCGATTTGCTTAAAAGTGGAGCATCATCTTTAAGATCAGTAATGCATTTTTGAAGACGTTTACTTGTGGTTTGAATGGCACCTTTATTGATATCACAGCCTATCCAACGTCGACCTAGTTTTTGTGCAACGGCTTGAGTAGTTCCGCTTCCACAAAAGCAATCAAGGACTAATGAGTCTTCATTTGAAGTTGCCCCTATTATTCTTTCAAGAAGAGACTCTGGTTTCTGTGTTGGATAATCTTGACGTTCATTTGCCATAGGGTTCACAAGTTGTATATCTACCCAGACATCATCAACCTGCTTGTCTTCTTGGTCATAATATATTAGATTACCTTCGTCGTCTCTTTTTTGAACAGCCTTTTTAAGTTTTGAATCCCATACTCTAGCAGTCTGTTTTCTTTTGTTTTCAACTGGTATTTTTAATTTATTAAAAAGGGACTCTTTAGCTTTTGAATAAAATAAAACACTGTCATGATTTGAATGAAAACCAGATGTTTTTCCGGCAAATTTCGAATATTTCCAAATAATTTCATTTTTAAAGTTTGCAAGCCCAAAAACTTCGTCTAGCAAAAACCTTAAATGATGGGATTTGTGAGAATCACAATGAACTAAGATATTTCCGCGGTCACATAACAATTCTCTAAGTAAAATTAATCTTTCATACATAAATTGTAGATAATTATCATTCGACCAAATATCTGTATATTGCAATTGCTCTATTAGACTTTGATCTTCTCCATCAACCCTAGATTTAGTGCCTCTTAGTTCTACTCTTCGAACATAATCAGCACCACTATCAAAAGGGGGATCGATGTATATTAAATCGACTTTGCCCCGAAACCCATTAACCAAAAGTGTAGATAGTATTTCTTTGTTGTCGCCATGAAAAAGTAAGTTTGACCAGTTATCTTTTAGGTTATCATATGAAGGAATTTTAGGGATTTCGTTGCTACCAAAAGTTTCAATTAATTGAGCTGGGTATGCCTTGACCACATCAAGGGCTTTCTTCCCAACCCAATTCAACAT
>CETM01129342.1_pt1 | contig 10673 bp, 10 predicted proteins | sample 361451 | NCBI WGS metagenome assembly CETM01 (sample SAMEA2622690, study PRJEB7988) | marine metagenome | isolation source: saline water (ENVO:00002010), including
CAAAACTTGAAAAAAAAGCTCAAGAATTACTCACTAAAATTTACTCTGACTTGGACACATGGGAAAAGACTCAAGTTGCTAGGCACCCTAATAGACCTCATTTTTCTGATTATATTGAAGGCATGCTTGATAATTTTGTTCCCCTCGCAGGTGATAGGTTATTTGGTGAAGATAAAGCTATAATAGGCGGCTTAGGAAAAATGGATGACACTTCCGTTATGCTAATAGGTCACGAAAAAGGTAGCGATACGGATTCACGATTAAAACACAATTTTGGTATGGCCCATCCTGAAGGGTATAGAAAATCAATACGACTTATGCGCCTAGCTGAAAAGTTTAATATCCCAGTAATTACTTTTGTTGATACTCCGGGAGCTTATCCAGGAATTGGTGCCGAAGAAAGAGGGCAATCTGAAGCTATAGCACGTTCTACAGATTGTACTCTTTCACTTAAAGTTCCAGTTATTTCAATAATAATAGGTGAAGGAGGATCAGGGGGTGCTATGGCACTTGCAGCAGCAAATAATGTTTTAATGCTTGAGCACTCAATATATACAGTAGCTTCTCCTGAAGCTTCAGCTTCAATTTTATGGAGAAGCTCTGAAAAAGCTAAAGAAGCTGCAAATGCGATGAAAATAACTGCTCAAGATCTTCTGAGGCTAGGAATAATTGATCAAATTATTGATGAGCCCGTTGGAGGTGCTCATAGAGAACCAACTCACATGATTTCACAAATTAAATCAGCTATTATCCGGTCAATAAATGAACTCAGAAATTTTAATGAAAAAGAATTAATTGAAAAAAGAAGAGAAAAATTTATCAAAATTGGTCAAAATCTGTAATTAAAAATTAACCGTGACAATTTTTATATTTTTTTCCGGATCTACATGGACACGGACTGTTTCTTCCAACTTTACCCCAAGTGGATGGATCATTTGGATTAATGGGTTCATTATTATTTCTAGTTCTTATAGTCTTATTTTTTTTCTTCATTCTAGAATCTGGGGAAACATTTTCTTTTAAAGCCTTATGATCAATTATACTTTCTTGATTAATTTTATTTAAACTCTCATCAGAGGCCATACGGATATGAAATAAGATTCTAGTAACATCCTCTCTAAAGTTATTTAACAATTCTTCAAAGAGTCCAAAGGATTCTGACTTATATTCACTTAAAGGATCTCTTTGACCATAGCCCCTTAAACCAACTATTTGCCTTAAATTTTCAAGCTGTCCCAAATGATCTTTCCAATTCTGATCTATGGATTGGAGTATTATTGTTTTTTCAAGGTTTTTTAATAAGTCTTCACCAAATTCTTTAGATTTATTGTCATACTCTATGTCAATTTTTTGTACTAATTTATCTCTAATAATATCTGAATCTATACCATCTTCTTCAAACCATTTATGTATTGGTAATTGTATTGAAAAAACCCTTTTTATATCCTTGTCGAGTTTATCAGCATCCCAATCATCGATAAAAGTTTTTTCTGGTATAGATTGATCTAAAATATCGAAAAGTATTTCGTGACGCATATCCTTAACAATTTCAGATAAATCACTTTGCGTTAATATCTCTAGCCTCTGCTCGAAGATTACCTTTCTTTGATCATTCATTACATCATCAAATCTTAATAAATTCTTTCTAATATCAAAATTTCTTGATTCAACTTTTTTTTGTGCCCTTTCAAGGGCGGTATTAATCCATGGATGAACAATTGCTTCACCTTCATCAAGTCCAAGTCTTTGAAGTATAGTGTCTAATCTATCTGATCCAAAAATCCTCATTAGATCATCTTCGAGACTTAAATAAAATTTTGATTCACCTGGATCACCTTGTCTTCCGGACCTACCTCTCAGTTGATTATCAATTCTTCTGCTCTCATGTCTTTCAGTCCCTATTACAAAGAGACCCCCAGATTCAATTACAATTTTTTTTAATTCTTCTGTATTCTTTTCAGTATTTTCTAAATTTTCAGGGTTACCGCCTAGTTGAATATCGGTTCCTCTACCAGCCATATTTGTAGCGATAGTAACAGAGCCTGGTTTACCGGCTTGAGAAATAATTTGGGCTTCCTGTTCATGATACCTTGCATTTAATACATTGTGTTTAATATTTTTAGATTTAAGCAGTTTCGATAAAATTTCGGATTTTTCTATACTAACAGTTCCTACAAGAACAGGTTGATTTCTCTTATTACATTTCAAAATATTTTTTATTATAGCTTCATACTTTTCTTCTTCAGTTCTATATATTTCATCATCTGAATCTTCTCTCATTATTGGAACATTTGTAGGGACAGATACAACTCCTAATCCATATATATCCATAAACTCTTCTGCTTCAGTTAAAGCCGTTCCTGTCATTCCAGATAATTTTTCATATAAACGAAAATAATTTTGAAAAGTTATTGAGGCTAATGTTTGATTTTCAGGTTGTATATGAACATTTTCTTTGGCCTCTAATGCTTGATGCAGGCCATCTGAAAATCTTCTACCTTCCATCATTCTCCCTGTAAATTCATCAATTATTATAACTTGATTATCTTTGACTAAATAATCTGTATCTTTATGAAAAAGTTTATGAGCTTTTAGAGCTTGGTTAATATGATGAACAAGGGCGACATTTTCAATATCATAAATTGAAGAATTATTATCCAAGAATCCTTTGTCGATTAGTATTTTATCTAATCTTTCATTACCTTCTTCAGTAAGATTTATGGATTTTGATTTTTCATCAATATCAATATCTTCGTCATTAATTAATGGGATTATTTGGTCAATCTTAACATAAAGATCAGACTTATCTTCTATTACACCGGAAATAATTAACGGTGTTCTTGCTTCATCAATTAAAATAGAGTCAACTTCATCTATGATTGCAAAATTTTTGTCTTTTTGAAACATTTGGTCAATAGAATGCTTCATATTATCTCTAAGGTAATCAAAACCAAATTCATTATTTGTTCCATAAGTTATATCTGCTGAATAAGCTTTCTCTTTTTCTTTATCATCTTGACCAGAGTAAATTACACCAACATCCAGTCCTAAAAATTTGTAGATTACACCCATCCATTCAGAGTCCCTTTTAGCGAGGTAATCATTAACAGTAACAATGTGAACTCCCTTACCAGAAAGAGAATTTAAATATGCAGGAAGAGTGGATACTAGTGTTTTTCCTTCACCAGTCTTCATTTCTGTTATTTTTCCTTCATTCAGTACTAATCCACCTACAATTTGTACATCAAAATGACGTTGACCAAGTGTCCTTTTGCTGGCCTCTCTTACGACGGCAAATGCATCATTTAAAATTTCATCTAAGGAGCTACCTTGTGTTAGTAGTTCTTTAAACTCAATTGTTTTGTTTCTTAATTCTTCATCACTTAAGTTTTCATAAATTGATTCTAATGTATTTATTTCTGTGACTCGGTTATTGTATTTTTTAAGATTTCGATCATTGCTTGAGCCGAAAACCCTATTCAATAATGAATTTAAACTTGGCATTTTATTAAATTACTCTTTTATTTTTAAACATCATGTAGGAATACAATCATAGATTGTCAACCAAACAAAAAAAATTCATGTTTATCTATAAGCTTGTTTGGGTTATTAAATCATTAATTATAGTTATTTTTAAGGTTAAATATGAAATTGAAAAAATCACCATTAGCGCCTGATAATTTTCCTTCTTTACCTAAAATAAGGGGAATTAACATAGGAACGGCTGTTTCAAATACGAAATACAAAAAAAGACAGGATATTCTTACAGTTTCCTTTGATGCAGGTACTGCGGTTGCTGGAGCATTTACTCAATCACAAATGCTAGCTGCTCCAGTGCAATTTTGTAAAAAAAATATCAAAAATGGTTTTGCAAGAGGCCTTGTTGTTAATGCAGGAATTGCGAATAGTTATACGGGAAAAAAAGGAACTGATAACACAAATTCAATGGCTAACATTTCTGCCAAAATACTTAATTGTAGGAAAAAAGATTTATATATATGCTCAACTGGAGTAATAGGTGAACAAGTCCCGATTGGAAAAATTCTAAAAGCCATAAAAAGATCTTTTAAAGGAAGGTCTAGAAATTTTGAATCTGCGGCTAAAGCTATAATGACAACTGATACCTTTCCAAAAGGAAGCGGGACAACAGTAAAAATTGATGATGTAGATATTTCTATATCAGGAATAGCCAAGGGCTCAGGAATGATTGCTCCAAATATGGCTACAATGTTAGCTTTTATTTTCACAGATGCTTTGATAGACCCAAAATTATTTCAAACTCTAATCAATTTATGTCTAAGGGATAGTTTTAATTCGATAAGTGTTGATAGTGACACATCTACTAATGATACAGTTTTAGCTTTTGCTACAGGTCGAGCTATGAAGGACAAAGATGTGAAGCCTATAAATAAAATTGGAGATAAAAGATTAACAAAATTTAGAGAATCTCTTGAAAAAGTTATGAAGGATTTAGCAATACAGATCGTTAAAGATGGAGAAGGTGCTAAAAAATTAATACAAATAAAAGTTGGAGGTGCTTCAAGCGCAATATCAGCAAAAAAAGTTGCAAAGTCTATAGCTGACTCTCCTCTAATGAAAACTGCAATAGCTGGTTCAGACCCAAATTGGGGCAGAATAATAATGGCAATTGGAAAAACTAAAGAACAATTTAAATCGAAAAAATTAAAAATAAAAATTGGAAATAATCTTGTTATTAATAATGGAACTTTAGCTAAAAGATATTCTGAAAAAAAGACTCAGAAATATATGAAAAATGATAATATATTATTAGATATTGATTTAGGTTTAGGAAATGGATCTAGTTCCTTCTGGACATGTGATTTAACCGAAGAGTATGTAAAAATTAATTCTGATTATAGATCTTAGTATGGAAAAAAAAGATCTTATTATTGTTTCAGCAATTTCACTAGTTGATCGTGATGGCAGAATTTTAATTAGCAAAAGATCTGAAAATAAATTTATGCCTGGTTATTGGGAATTCCCTGGCGGAAAGTTAGAAGGGGGTGAGACTCCTGAACAGTGCTTAATAAGAGAGATAAAAGAAGAAATTAATATTGATTTGGAAAATTTTTGTTTTTCACCTTTAACATTTTCTTTAAATGAATATAACGAATTCAATATATTGCTACTTCTTTATATTTGCCGTGAATGGGAAGGTGTGATTATAGCTAAAGAAAATCAAGAGTTAAAATGGTCTTTTTCTAAAGATTTATATGATTGTAATCTTTTGCCTGCTGATAAAGATCTTATCCCTTATATTAGAGATTCTATATCTTCCTAATATAACAATATTAATTATTTCAATTATTTTTATAATTTATTAGGATAGAGATAAATGTATTACTTATTTAAGCCAATTCTTTTTCTTTTTGATCCTGAGTTAATTCATAGATTAACTTTATTTTCACTGAAATTATTTCCCTTTCGTAGAAAAAATATAGATAAAACACTAAACAATAAAATTTTTGGGCTAAATTTCTTAAGCCCAGTAGGTCTTGCTGCAGGCTTTGATAAGGATGGTGAAGTTTTTCACAAAATGTCAGAACTAGGGTTTGGATTTGTAGAGGTAGGAACTGTTACTCCTAAACCTCAAAAGGGAAATCCAAAACCAAGGATTTTTAGGATAAAAGATCATAAGGGAGTTATCAATAGTCTGGGGTTTAATAGCAACGGATTTGAGGAGGTCAAAAAAAGATTATTAGAAAACTTAGGCAATGAAATTATTGGCATAAATATTGGTGCAAACAAAGAGAGCAATAATTTTATAAATGACTACTTAGAGGGGCTAAGCTTTTTTTCAGATTGTGTATCATATATTACTATAAATATTTCCTCTCCAAATACGCCTGGCCTAAGAGACTTACAATTAGAGAATAATTTGGCGGAATTAACAAAGGAATTAAAAAAGTTTTCTGAAGCTAACAATGATATAAAAAATATACCCATTTTAGTAAAGATCTCGCCCGACATTATAGATAGTGATCTTAAGAATTTATGCGATACTTTATTAATCAATTCAGTCGATGGAATTATTATTTCGAATACCACACTCAAAAGACCTTTTAAAGGTTATGGTGAGGAGATTGATGGTGGTTTATCAGGTAAGCCTTTATTCGAAATTTCAACTGAGCAATTAAAAAATGTTTATGAATATACTAAAGGTAAGATACCTTTAATAGGTGTGGGAGGAATTGATTCTTCTGAAAAAGCCTATGAAAAGATTAAGAATGGCGCGAGTTTAGTGCAATTATATACTGGTATGATCTATCAGGGGCCGGGTTTAATTAATGAAATTAATGAAGGCATTTCAAGGCTTTTAAAAAAAGATGGATTTAGTAATATAAGTGAGGCTATTGGAGTTAACACAGAGGTAAAAGTAAAATGAGTCTTAAAATATTACATAATCCCAGATGTTCAAAATCTAGACAAACACTTGAAATAATCAACAGTAAGAGTATTTCGGTTGAGGTTATTGAATATCTTAAAACGCCTCTGAAATATGATGACTTGTTTAAGATTATTAAACTTTTAGATGTTAATCCAAGAGATATCATTAGAAAAAGTGAGTCTATCTATAAAGAGAAAAACTTAGAAAATGATAAATTTACTGATGAAGAATTAACAAAATATATGGTCGAAAATCCTATATTGATAGAAAGACCAATTGTGTTTGATGATAATTTAGCAATAATAGGTCGACCTCCGGAGAATGTATTAAAAATAATAAAATGAATAAAAAAGATAAAAAAGTAAGCAAAAGAGAAGAAAATAAAAAAAATAATAGATCAATTATAATAAAGGCTGGCATTGAGATCTTTTTGAAAAAAGGAATAAGCCAGACTACGGTTAGAGATATTATAAGGAATACAGACCTTGCTTCAGGTACCTTTTATAATTATTTCAAATCTAAGGAAGAAGTTTTAATTGCTGCTTTAGATGAATCAGCAATTGAAATTGGTCAAGAATTAAGGGCTCGAAGAAAAAAAGCAAAGAATCTAGAAGAATTTGTTTATTCTCAAATCAGACCTTTTTTTGATTTTGCTAGGGATCATTCTGAGATTTTTATGATTATGAGCAGTAATTTAAATGATGTTCAGGCATTTTCTGTAGAAACTCCAATGATGACTCTAGAATTAGAATCTTTAAAAGAAGATATTATTATTGGGATAGAAGAAAAAATACTTCCAGATGTTAATCCTGATTATTTTTGTTCGGTAATTCAATCTGTTGCTGAAGGTATAGCCTTTACACTTGTTAGAAAAAGTATGTCTACTGAAGACATAGATTCTGCTGTTAAATTTTGTACTAATTTTATCGTAGCAGGCATTAGGTCAGTATAAAATGTATAAAGCTGTTATTGTTAATTCACTTTCAAATGATTTTTCTTCAATAGAAGTTGTAGATGTTGAAAGAAAACAACTTGAAGCAAATGAAATTCGTATACAGGTGAAAGCTGCATCTGTTAATTTTCCTGACTTGTTGATGACTGAAGGTTTATACCAGTATAAACCTGAGACCCCTTTTATTCTTGGAATGGAATCTTCAGGTATAATTATTGAGAAAGGAAATGCTGTAAGTGCATTTTCAATTGGTGATGAAGTAATTGTAAGTGGAAAAACTGGTTCTTTTGCTGAAGAAATTATTGCTGCTGAAGATTTAATTAGAATTAAACCTAAGTCATTAAATTGGGAACAAGCTGCGTCTTTTACCGTTGCTTATTTAACGGCATATGTTGCTCTTGTATGCAGAGGCAATATTGAAAATGGTGAAAGTTTATTGGTTCATGGAGCTGCTGGCGGTGTTGGCTTGGCAGCAGTTGATTTAGGAAATTATTTTGGTGCCAATGTTATTGCAACATCTGCCTCTTCTAAAAAAAGAGAATTTTTAAAAACTTATGGTGCTCAGCATGTGCTACCTGATAAAGGATTTAAAGATAAGGTTAAGGAACTCACTTCAGGAAGTGGAGCTGACATTATTTACGATCCAGTAGGAGGAGATGTTTTTGATGAATCTGTTCGCTGTATTGGATGGAATGGTCGTCTCCTTATTATTGGGTTTACTTCAGGTCGAATACCGAGCGTAAATGTTAATATGCCTCTTATCAAAGGTTTTTCGGTTGTAGGTGTGCGTGGCGGTGAATATGGAAGGAGGGATCCAGAGAAAGGCAAGCAAAATTTAGAATCGATTGATAAATTAGCAATGTCTGGTAAATTAAATCCCCATATACATAAAGCGTATTCTCTTGAAAATGTTACTGAAGCTTTAAATGAGCTTAGAAATAGAACCGTTATCGGAAAGGTTTGTATCAAACCTTAATTTCTTTCTTGAATAATTATTTGAATAGTGTACATTATTCAAAAAGCAGTTATGAATTTTTTCAAGGAGCTATTTTGCCGCGAGGAGGATCAAGAATTGGGGCCGGGAGACCAAAAGGTCAAGGCAAGTTTGGTGAAAAAACTAAACCAATACGTGTTCCTATTAGCAAGGTTAATAGTATTATGAATTTTATTAATAATAATAGTCTTTCCCTTCCGTTATATAGTAGCAAGGTTCCAGCAGGATTCCCATCTCCCGCTGATGATCATATGGAAGAAAAATTAGACTTAAATACACATCTTGTTAAGCATCCAACAGCAACATTTTTTGTAAAAGCTTCTGGCGATTCTATGGTAGGAGCAGGCATACACGATGGTGATATTTTAGTTGTTGATCGAAGTTTAGAGCCTCGGCAAGGCCGAGTAGTAATTGCAGCGATTGATGGACAGTTGACAGTCAAGCGCCTGAAGATAAAAGGTCCAAAGACTTTTTTGGTCCCTGAAAATAAAAAATTTCGTTCTATAGAATTGAATGAAAATAACGATGTAAAAATTTGGGGAGTTGTAACCAGTGTTATCCATAAAGTCTAACCCTGAAAAAGTTTTTGCTCTTGTTGATTGTAATAACTTTTATGTTTCTTGTGAGCGTGTCTTTAATCCATTTTTACTGGATCAGCCGATCATTGTATTGTCGAATAACGATGGCTGTATAATTGCTAGATCAGATGAAACAAAAGCTTTAGGCATTCCAATGGGGGCGCCTTTTCATCATTATAAGCATAAGCTAATGGAAAAAGGCGTTCATATATATTCTTCGAATTATCAGCTTTATGGCGATATGTCTGGGAGAGTTATGGATTCTCTAAGAATATTTAGTCCTGATGTTGAAGTGTACTCTATCGATGAAGCATTTGTCAGGTTTAAATATTCGAATAAAAAAAACTATACTGAATATTTAAGAAGTATAAGAGACAATATTACCCAATGGACAGGCATCCCTGTTTCAATAGGTCTAGCTCCAACAAAAACACTGGCAAAAATCGCTAACTCTCTTGCTAAAAAATCCAATACCGATTCTGTTTTTGATTTAAGCTCGTCAACAAAACAGATAGAAATTCTTGAGGATATTCAGGTAGAAAATATTTGGGGTATATCTAAAAGATGGGGAACAAAATTGCGATTAATAGGAATAGGTAACGCGTTGCAGTTAAGGAATTCATCACCTCAAAAAATACGAAAATATTTAGGTGTGGTTCTAGAAAGAATTGTTTATGAGCTAAGAGGAATATCATGTTTAGATCTTGATCAATTCAAATCCCGAAAGAATATAATGATTTCTAGAAGTTTTGGTAATTTAGTTAATAATTTAACCGATCTAGAACAAGCTGTATCACTTTATACGATTAAAGCTTGTGAAAAAATGCGATTACAAAAAAGCAGGACGCAAGCTGTATATATTTTTGTAAGAACCAATAGGTTTTCTAGAAATCAGCCCCAGTATAGTGCCGGTACCATTTTTGGTTTTAACAATCCTTGTAGCGATACTGGTTACATAATAAAGAAAGTCAAAGAGAGTTTATCTTCCATTTTCAAACACGGCTATTTGTATCAACAAGCGGGAGTTATGCTAATGGATTTGGTCTCTGATAGAGTTTACCAAGAAGATTTATTTGAAAATTTTGATTACCAAAGATCGGATTTTAGAATGAAGGCTTTAGATGGTATTAACGAAAGGTTTGGCCCTGGTACACTTTTCTATGCGGCAGCGGGTTTAAAAAAAGATGGTGATTGGCAGTCTCGTACGCATCATTTATCGCCTAGATATACGACAAAATGGAATGAGTTACCTCGCGCTTCATAATTTTGTTGAACACAATTAAGAATTTTAGTAAATCAGACTTGTGGAAGTTTTAGCAAATATTTTAGCGGCAGGAATATTATTTATAATGTTGTTCTTTAGCATTTCTATTGCTCGAAATGTTCATAAAGGATTAGATAAAGAAAATGCAGGAATCTTATTAAGAATTCTTTTTCCTGAATATTTTTTTTGGGGCCTTATTCTCTCTTTAATAAGTGGATTACTCTTCCTTCTGGAAGGAAATATCTTCCAATCAATAGTAATGTTTATAATTGCATCGATGGCAGCTTTTTCTAGATACCACCTAGTTACAAAGATAAATAAAAATCGTGATTTGATGATACAGGGCGATCTTAATGCCGGAAAAGAATTTTCATCGCTTCATAAAACAAGTGTTTCAATTAATATTATTCAAATCATACTTTTATTAATAATATTGATTTACTCTACAATTATTTAAACACTTCTTTTTGCTTTAT
>CETM01111345.1_pt1 | contig 10660 bp, 17 predicted proteins | sample 361451 | NCBI WGS metagenome assembly CETM01 (sample SAMEA2622690, study PRJEB7988) | marine metagenome | isolation source: saline water (ENVO:00002010), including
CGAGGTGGATCAGCGACTGTCCACTTCCCAATCTGGCACCAAGAAATAGAAGACATCCTTGTACTTAAAAATAATAAAGGAACTGAGGACAACCGTGTCAGGAAACTCGACTATTCCATACAAATCTCAAAACTTTTTTACGAAAGGTTTATTAGCAACAAGGAGATCACGCTTTTTTCTCCTCATGATGTCCCAGGGCTTTATGATAGTTTTGGTACAGAAGGCTTTGATGAGTTATATGTAAAGTATGAGAATGATGATTCAATACCTAAGACAAAGATAGGTGCACAGGATCTTATATTAGATCTCCTTAAGGAGAGAGCAGAGACAGGTCGTATGTATATCATGAACATCGATCATTGTAATAGTCATTCATCTTTCAAAGACAAGGTTAACATGAGTAACCTATGTCAGGAGATTACTCTACCTACAGATCCTATCAATCATATTAATGATCAGGGTGGTGAGATAGCATTGTGTATTCTATCTGCTATTAATGTAGGTAAGGTTAATCATCTTGAAGAGTTGGAAGAACTATGTGACCTTGCAGTTAGAGGACTGGAAGAGTTGATTGACTACATGGAATACCCTGTGGATGCTGCCAAGCGTAGTACCTTAGCACGTAGATCATTAGGTATAGGATACATTGGACTAGCACATTACCTTGCTAAGAACAAAGTTCAATATGATTCACAAGAGGCATGGCAATTAGTACATGATCTAACTGAAGCATTCCAGTACAATCTTCTTAAGTCATCTAATAGTTTGGCTAAAGAGAGAGGAGCATGTGAAGGTTTCCAGCACACCAAATACTGTGATGGAATATTACCAATAGATACTTATAAGAAAGATGTTGATGACCTTGTACCAAACAAACTTAACTATAATTGGGAAGCTTTGCGAGCATCCATATTGGAGGATGGTCTACGGCACAGCACCCTATCTGCACAGATGCCAAGCGAAAGTTCATCCGTTGTCTCTAATGCAACTAATGGCATTGAACCACCAAGGGACTACCTCTCAATCAAGAAGTCCAAGAAAGGACCACTCAAACAGATCGTACCTTCGTACTCTACTCTGAAGAATGCCTACACATTACTGTGGGATATGAAGAATAATGATGGGTACATAAAAGTTACAGCAGTTATACAGAAGTTCTTTGACCAAGCAATTTCTGGCAACTGGAGTTATAATCCAGAGAACTATCCTAATAATGAAGTACCTGTGTCAGTAATGGCAACAGATCTTCTCACCACATACAAGTATGGGTGGAAGACTTCTTACTATCAGAATACATATGATGCTAAGAAGGATGATGAACCAGCACATCCAATTGGATGGAAGGATGATGTTCCAGAATCTAAGGTATCTGCTTTAGAAAGTTTAGTAAATGAAATTGAAACTTCCAATGAGGAAGCATGTGAATCCTGCACGATCTAAGAATGTATAGTCATGAAGAGAAGTTCAAGGGGGTAACGGTATTCAATACCAACCCTGTTGATACTAAAAAACAACCTATGTTCTTTGGACAACCACTAGGTCTCCAAAGGTATGATGAATATAAGTATCCTGCTTTTGATAAACTTACACAACAGCAGTTGGGATATTTCTGGAGACCTGAAGAGGTATCCCTTCAGAAAGATAGAGCAGATTATAAAACTCTGACACCAGAGCAGAAGCATATATATACTTCTAATCTGAAGTATCAGATCATGCTAGACTCAGTACAGGGTCGAGCACCTGGTATGGCATTCATGCCTTACTGTTCTCTTCCAGAGTTGGAGGGTGCAATGAATGTGTGGCAACTCATGGAGATGATCCATAGTAGGTCGTACACATATATAATAAAGAACGTATACCCAGATCCAGGTGAAGTTTTCGATACAGTACTCGGTGATGAAAAGATATTAAGTCGCGCAGACTCAGTAACTTCAGCTTATAATGAATTAATAAATCATGCACACGAATATGACAGCGGGAACCTCTGGAGGATGGCCACGGAAGGGCATCCCAACGGCACTTATGACAGAAAAGAACTCAAAAGAAAACTCTATAGAGCAATCGTCAACGTCAACATTCTTGAAGGTATTAGGTTCTATGTCTCCTTCGCTTGCTCGTTTGCATTTGGTGAACTCAAGATTATGGAAGGATCAGCTAAAATTATCTCTCTTATCGCCAGAGATGAAAGCCAACATCTTGTCCTTACTCAACAGATCATCAAAAACTGGAAGGAAAATGGTGACGATGAAGAAATGGTGGAAATCGCTGCAGAAGAAAAATCCAACGTCATAGAGATGTTCAAGAATGCTGTTGATGAAGAGAAGGCATGGGCTGAATACCTCTTTAAAGACGGTAGTATGATAGGACTTAATGAGAAGTTACTATCACAATACGTAGAGTTTATTGCTAATAGACGTATGAGAGCGATAGGAATTGATCCTATCTATGATATAGGTCAGAGAAATAATCCTTTACCATGGACACAGTACTGGTTAAATAGTAAGGGACAACAAAACGCACCACAAGAGACGGAGATTGAATCTTATGTCGTCGGAGGAATCAAACAAGATGTCGAAGGAGACACCTTCTCAGGATTCTCCCTCTGATAAAATAGAATGGGAACTTGATGATATGATAAGAGCATATAAAGAATCCTGTTGTGATAAGTGGGAGGATTTTGCTGGTGGATGATACTAATTGGAGAGAAGAGTATAAAGCATATACAAGCAATAAAAAGTATCTTGAATTACTTGAGAATGGACCTAAAAGTTTATCGCAGTCATGGATACTAGGTGCATTGTATAACAAGTGGAAGAAGATGAAGGGATATAAAGAACCTGAACCCCCAGACTGTAGCAGTTCGTTACAAGAATGGGAAAAAAGTATCAAGAGATACGAAAAAGGTTGACTATATAGTATAACTGTGTTAGTATTAGCACATACGTTCAACCCATTAGGGTCGCAAGTAAGTCGCGGAACGGATACGTTCATCTCATGAACCTACTCATTGCTAGTTTTGGTACTTTAGTTCTAACCTGTCAAGGTGCTGATCATATCTTAGAGAATGCTGTAACTAACAGTTATCTCTCAAAGGAGGCTCAAGAAGAACTAACAGAAGTTATTAAAGCAAACACTGAACCAGGTTGTTGGGACGCAAACGACTAAAGGAACGGATTAAAAACCCAACTACTTTAGGAGTAATTCCATGGCACAAGTCACTTACCGTGGTGTCACTTATGACACCAATGACAAGAAATCTTGTCAGAAGATCAAAACTGATCTGACCTACAGGGGGATCAAGCACTCACAGGAAAAAGAGTACTGTGTAGTCACCCCTTAGACACTTGCTTATTCTAAACTTATCCCTGACTACATATTGTAATCGGGGATATTTTTTATGCAAAAAGGAAGATTAAAAATATTAATAGATCAACTTGAGGAGTTATTAACAGAATTAAAGGTAGAAGTTTACGCAGATAAAGATTCTTATCTTGACAAAAATGGTGATCAATGGTATAGTGGTGATGACGATGACGGCTATCCAGACTAATAATGAAACAGATCAGCAAACTTTGGAAGGAGACTATGAGAACCCCTGGACCTATAAGGGTACAACTTTTACTTCTTCTGACATTAACGGCTTCTTCGGTTACGTCTACTGTATTACAAATCTCACAACGGGTAGGAAGTACATCGGCCGCAAGTACTTTACCAGTAGTAGAAAGCCTAGAGGTGGGAAACGCAAAGTTACGTCTGAGAGTGACTGGAAACGCTACTACGGAAGTTCTAAACAGCTTACAGACGACGTTAAGAAACTTGGACGCTCAATTTTCAGAAGAGAAATCCTCAGTCTCCACAGGACAAAGGGGTGGGTAAACTACGAAGAGACCAGACAATTGTTCCTAAATAATGTACTGAGTGAGGATGAGAATTTTTATAATTCAAACATTCTCGGACGCTATATGAAGAAGGATTATTTCAATGAACAACGCACCACCGATACTTAAAGAGCAGTGTCATAGACTGTTGGAATGGATGCAGAATCGTAGTGATGAACTTATATTAGACAAACAGTATGATGATATGTTTGCATTGTATAATGAATGGCACGAGTGGATTGAAGAAGACAACCCTACATTATTAGCATTGGTTAGAGATGAAGAAATCTGACGTAGATTACCTATATGATTGGGCATCTCGTACTGAATTTCCTTTGAGAAAGGCACCAACCTCTGTTGGTTATGCAAAGGATAGTAATACAGGAGATGATAAAGATATATACTTCTGTTGGCTCAAGGCAAGAAGAGATACTCATGGTGGTGTCAGAGAAAGTGTTGTTGATGATCCTAGAGCATTAGAAATATTACAACAGGAAGAGATACTGCTTGCAACAGTAGCAGTCTTCACTCCCGATACAGATTTACCGAAACACAAAGATCCAGATGTATATGATAAACCTTATAGGAGGATACAGATTCCATTGAGCGTATGTCCTGAACAATATATGATCTGGGAAGAGACTGGAGAAATTGTTCACTGGCACGATGGAGAAGCACAGGTGTGGGATGTTATGGATCATCCTCACTCTGGTTATAATCATTCAGAAAACGATATGGTGTTTCTATTTTTAGATATTCAAAAGACCGATGATAACAGTACGCTGCAATAAGTGTAACGAAACTATTACTTCACTGCATGAACATGATTACAAAGTGTGTGGTTGTTCCAACCAAACTTATGTAAGAGGTGATATAATGGGTGGTAATAATTTAAGTGAGGTAGTTCAAGTAACTACACCTAAACCACCTAAGATAGAACCAGAACTTAAGTTGGGAACAGATGCACCTAGGAAAAGAAGAACTAGATTAATTGATGTAGACATTCGATGAACGTTTATCAGTTTGAAAAGATTGTGAATGGATTTTCTTGTCTTAAGATACTCCATGAGATCCGTGACTTTAATCCTCTTAGTCGTAATGCTTGGATAGGTATACATGATGAACCTGACAATGCAATTGAAGCATACATCTTAGATTCATACTCATTTTTATTTGAGGATCAGTTTCATGGTGTAGTTGGATTTGAATGGTGGTTTCATGTCATGGATAATGATAGAAGTATGATTACATTTCATGCTGATCATGATGAAGCTCATCGAATACAAGAAGGTGAGATGAAGTATCCATTATTATCTACATGTACATACTTTGATCAAGATAGCAATCCAACTATCTTTTTAAATGCTCAACACAAGAGTAAGTTTGAGAGACATGTAGAACCTTGGCCACCTACAGAAGCAGTCTTTTCTTACCCTTCTAGAGGTAAGATGGTTGCATATGATCCCACCTATATACACGGGATATTACCAGGAAGTAAAGGTCGCACTTCTTTATGGTATAATGTATGGGGATACAAACCAAACTATATGGAGAGAGTTGGAATACCTCGTAGAGGATTTCTTTCTGATACGACTCATAGATCTACCTTTATAGGTTGTCCATCTATAGAACCAACTGCTTATCTTGGCGAGACCAAGACCATAGGTTTAGAATGTAATCACAAACGTATAGATTTAATTGGACCACTAGGTGCAATTCCTGCTGGAACTTTATGGAAGGTACAACAATGATTGAAATTAACGAATCAGATCTTAAGGAAAAAGAAAATCACTACATAAAATTAGCAGAGGAAGGTGAAGCTATACTGGTAACTAAACCAGATGGTAACAAATATATGATGGTTCCACACGATCCATCTATTATGGATGGCATCTGCGATATTTGAATCTAAAAACCCATGAGTGTAATTATCTATCAAGAGCATTGTGATTTGCTGGAGAAAGAGAACGAGGAACTTAGGGAAGAAGTTGCTTTCCTTCAGATGCAATTGGAGTACAAGACATTGGGACCACCAATTCATTCACTGGATGACAAGCTAAATAAATAAAAAGCTTTTGTATAAATGGATTGGCAACCACATATAGTTGTTAAGGCAGATAATAGTTCTGTCGTCAAGACAGCGACCACAGCATTAAGAACTTTGGATGTAGGCTTTCCAGGAAAGAAAGCAATAGTTCATTTCATTGGTACTAACCTAGACGTAACTAAGGAGATTAAATCTCAGTGCGGAAAGGGAGGACATAAGTTCGTACAATATCCACCATCAATAAGGCAGTCACAGTTACACCATACTATTTGTAGTAACAGTAGACTGCCTGTTGTATTGATTAGGGGTACAGTAGTCTTCTATGAAGATATGAGTGACTACAGTACTACTAAGTTGTTTGGTGCTGACTTCCAACCTAAGAGATATATGTACAAGGGTAATGATAAAGTCATTACACTTGGTGGAGTAGAGAAGAGTGTTATATTTGTACCTGAACCTATTAAATTAGTTGGTAAGGTTGAAGAGATTACAGCAGTATGGAGGTCACCTGCTCAACGTGCATTACCTACAGAGAAAAGAAGGTGGTGGGATTCACAGTGGATGATTATGGATGGAGTATGTTATCAGCAACAGTCTGGTATCTTTAATCTAATCTACCATTGGGATAAGAAATTGGTTTCTGATTTCAATAAGAAGACTGCTGCAAAGTATGAGAGTGTATTTGCTGGTAATGATTTCCCAGATATGTTTAAAACAATGAATGAAAATGGTGAGGATACTAGTCTCATTACTAAGTTCATTGATGCAGCAATTAACGATGATTGGAAGACGATTAAGGGATCGAAGAAGAAATATCTTGACAGCATCAAGGATACTGTGATATAATCGGGCTATATATAAACAGCGACAATACTGTTTATGACTGACCCCGTAAAGGAGGAAGTAAAAAAGAAAGATAAACCGAAAGGTCCATTAGGTAAGATCAAGGATGCAATACTCCCTGATGCCGAGGAACAAGCAGCTATCATAAGTACAGCTGTCCGTATTACCGTATTGGCCTGGTCGGGCGGAATCTTGACGTTAAATTACGTGTCGATTCCAGGAGTACCTCAACAAAAAATAGATCCGACATTTATAGCTTCAGTTTTTACTGGAGTTTTAGCTAGCTTCGGAATTCAGACCGCATCTAAGAAAGGTGATGGTACTATGAAGATGAATGGCAATGGTAGTCCTAACGGTGGACCTCCACCTGTTACTGCTAAAGACATTGAAGCGATCATGGCTAAAGTTAGTGCTGGTCCTGTTCAAACTATTAGAGTTGAGCAAGCACCTCTTAAAATCACTACTGATTCAAAACCCCCTGAAAAATTCACAATGTAGAACCATGCAAAAAATTGTAAATGTACTTGCTATTGCGAGCTTCGCTGTATCTGGTGCCGTTGTTATTGGTGGCGTTACTTTATATGCCAACCGTGGAAAAATTATTGATAATGTCAAGTCTCAAGTCATGGATAGCGTGGCTGGTGCACTTGGTCCCGCAGTTGGTGGAGCACTACCTGACGTAACTGGACCTGCACAAGCACCTCCAGGAGCACCTGCTGCAGGACTAGGACTTCCTCTATAGTAGTGGCATCAAAAGATCAAAATAGTGTTGATGGTGAGGAAACTAGGGAAGAGAAGATAGAAAGAGCGTTAAGCATCCTTCTAGAATCTCTTCACAAACCTGATCATCAACTAAGAAGTTGTGCCCACAACCAGAAATGTTATCATGAGCTGATGATGGTACGCAATCATGTACTAGACTACCTACATAACATGAAACGTGAGGAACTCTACCGTGAATGGCAGATTGACTAAGGTAGATATGGAGGCTTATGTCATGAAGATGAAGACTGGTCTCCATGAAAAGTATTGGTATCCTGAGTGGGATGAGAGGCAGCGTGGTGCTGCCCAAAGAATTTTAACGAACGTCCTAGAAAGATTAGATGAATACTGGATGTAATGAGCGAGATCCCAAGGATACAAGTAGGAAACATTAATGAGATAGGTGTACCAAACATTTATAGTTGGTACGTACCTCATATCTATGCTCCAACAGTAGTAGCACCAGGTCACCCTAGTGTACTACAATTCATTGGTAGACCTATCATAGACATGCCAGGTTGTGTTGAGGTACACAAGGAAGAGAATAGAAAGACAAAATTTCTACCTGAGCTGGCTGATGATGATCCTAAAGATATTATGACGTTGTGTCCTGATGGATTCTATCCATCATACGATGCAATGAATTATGAACCAGAGCAATTAATAATTACAAGAGAAGCACCACCCCCTGATGTTGTACCTCCACCAGAACCACCAGGAACGCCTGAGACCCCTGAAACTGGTGACTTAGGAGAAGAAGAGGTACCTTGTCCTGGTCCTAATCAACCAAGGATAGGAACACTTGGACCTAATGAGAAAGAAAAGGTATCGGGATATGAGTTACAGAAAGATCCTGTCAATCCTGGTAAACAAATTTGTGTGATATTATATACGGACATTGGACCAGTAGAACAGTATCTACCTAGTGCACAGGTAGCATCAACTACGGCTGCTATTGCGACTGTTGCTGGAGCGAGTGCCCTACTTGCCAAACCCCTAGCTGATCTGCTGCTGAGAGTTTTTCGTCCTGCGATAAAGACGGCTTTGACCAAGGCCAACGCCATCCTTGGAAGAACCCCTTACCGCCCGACTCAATCTGAGATTCGGACGAATGAGTATCGGAAGAAGAAGGGGCAGGCTCCGATGAAGTTTGGTCAGAAGAAGAAACCTCTGAAGAAAGCTGAACAGAAGAAGGAGTAATTCCTTTTGGATTTGCTGAGAGAGTATGTGTGTGTTGTGCTACTACTCCAGGTGGATTAACAAGTACTACGTCTGCACATACCTTAGCGTAGTCTGACTTAGGATGGAACATGATACCAGCCTTCATCAATTCACCACAATTTTTTAGACGAGCTATCTCAAAGTCTAATCGTTTGTTAGCAGTTGCTTGATTCATTGCTTCTATATTTGCTGCAGCTGCTGTCTTACATAATGCTTGTAGTTCTTTATCTAATGGACGTGACCATGTAGCAGACACACCTAATGAAAGGTTATAATTCTCTGTCTGATTGGTACGAGTAGGCATATAATATAAAACATTTCCTGGGTTATCGATCTGTCCATCGTCGTCAGCATCATGAACGTCATACACTGGCTCATCATAGTATCGTTCAAAGGGACGCTTGAAAGCACCTGCTCCAGTCACATATGGTGTGATGTTCATGGTAGCACCCTGGCACTGGATTCCACCACCATAGGTGTTGGTTATGTATGGACCTTGTAGTACTTGTATAGCCTGGTTGGTAACTGAGCCCGAAGAGTTGGCTATGGGATTTGCAGTTGCCGATACACCACCAACGTCAGCTGCATATGTAGGTGTGCATGTTAGTACTGCTACTGCTATTGTTGGAATATACTTGTCGTATCTGTGACGCTTGTTACGGTGGTGGATCTTTGAATCACGGTGTGCGTCTGAAGCCCTGGTCCGCTGTAATGTTCTGTAAATTGAAAGGCTGCTCCTGGAACTGACTGTACGAAGTTCGGTTTGTTTGCTGATGATAGATCTAATCCAGTCCATGTTGAAGTCACACCATTAGTGGTTACATTTGTATTAGTTGTCGCATCAGGTGCGACGTTAGTGGATCCTGCTTCTAACTCAACCCCTGTCCCAGAGACAGAATAAGTCCAGCCTGTAGCATAATCCATGGAATTTATCGTCTCCGTTACGGTAGACGTTGTTTCCGTATGGCTCGTCATCGAGCCCTGGGTGAAGTTAGGGACCACGGGAACTGCATGTGCAGCGGAACCGCACATGAACAGTACCCCTATAGCTAACTTCTTAAACACCTTATCTAATTTGTAGTTCAGTTACAAATTGACCTGTAGTATTAGTACCTGCACCACCACCAACTGCTGTTAGAGTATGTGCTGAGGTTACAGTACCTGTACCAGTTCCAGTACCAACAGCTGTTGCTGACTGGTTGGAGTAGTCACTAACAGCACCTACAGCTGGAGCAGTAGTTTCAATTACGTCTCCTTGGATGAATGATTGGCTAAAGCTGAACGCACCGCCAGCAGATGTCTGGGTTGCTACACCTATAGATCCTTGTCCAACTCCTGATGAGAGTGAACCTAGTCCACCGACTTTATTGTCAGCAGAGTTACCACCACCAACGTCCATTGTGACACCAGATCCAGAAACGGTATAAGTTGAACCGATTCTTTCAGCTGTATTATATGCAGCTCCCGTATGCAAGTTCACACTTGATGTCATACGGTGTGTGATATCTGCAAATGCGGGACTAGAAAATCCCATTAGCATAACAAGAGGAAGTAATTTTTTCATTTAAGTTACACCTTTCCCTGTAATATATGTATATGATTAAATATTGTACAATAGGTAACATATCATAAGCACTTATACCCACTATAGGTAGGACTTATGGACGTTCGGAAGTCCACACCTATGGGGCTTGACATAGATTTAATCTTTGATATATAATATTGTTACGTTTCTTAATGAAGTTTTATGACTTCTTCAACGACCAGTATGAATCGCTATACAACTACTGAAGATGGTGGTAGACAAAACATGTTTGCTGCTGAACCTCAGATAGAAGTAATGGAAAATTTCAATTACTGGGAGAATGCTGAACTAACTAATGGTCGCCTTGCGATGATTGGTTTCTTT
>CETM01016707.1_pt1 | contig 10644 bp, 12 predicted proteins | sample 361451 | NCBI WGS metagenome assembly CETM01 (sample SAMEA2622690, study PRJEB7988) | marine metagenome | isolation source: saline water (ENVO:00002010), including
CCCAAGGGTGCCGGAGCTAGGTCACAGCGAAGGTCCTCTGCCATGGATGGCAGAGGTAGCGCCCAGGGATGGGTTTATAGCGCCTTCGCAAGTGACCTGGCTACGGCTTAGCCCCTCAAAAGTTGACCCTTTTGCTGGGGATTGGGGATAATCACTATATGAACCTCATTCCATCAACCGCGGGAGAATCTCCATGAGCGGTGCCGAATCCTTCGACCCCGGGTCCCTCAAGCCAATGCAGCTGTCCCCCAGCGCCCAGCGGCGCCTGCGTGGGCTGATCGCCGAGGAGGGTAACGCCGCACTCAAGTTGCGTGTCTACGTCACTGGCGGTGGCTGCTCGGGATTTCAGTACGGTTTCGATTTTGCCGATGATGCCAGCGAGGACGACACTCTGATCGCCTTCGACGACGTCGCCATGATCGTCGATCCGCTGTCCTATCAGTACCTTGTCGGTTCCACGGTCGACTACGAGGAAGGCCTGGCCGGTGCACGCTTCGTGATCCAGAACCCCAACGCCACCAGCACCTGTGGCTGCGGTGCCTCCTTCATGGTGTAAAACACCGTCAAAATGGCGCTTTTTTCTTCAACTTGACGCTTCCCCGGGAACTCGCCATTGTTAAAGGCGTGTTCCGTAAACAAAATTTCCAAACGGGGAACCTCATGTCAACACTGCATAAAAAAGCCTCTCTGCTTTCCGCTCTTGCCCTCGGCCTTGGCATGTCCACCCTGGCCAGTGCCGCCGACCAGCCGACCCTCGATGTGGTCACCGACCCGAGTTTCGTTCCCTTCGAGATGATGGATACCGACTCCGGCCAGATGGTCGGCTTCGATATCGACATCATCAACGAAGTCGCCGATCGCGCCGGCTTCGATGTCAACCTCAACACCATGGACTTCAACGGCATCATCCCGGCGATTCAGACCGGTAACGTGGATATCGCCATCGCCGGCATCACCATTACCGACGAGCGCAGCGAGATCGTCGACTTCTCCGACCCCTACTACGATAGCGGCCTGCGTATCATGGTAGCCGCCGACGACGACAGCATCAGCACCATCGACGACCTGGCCGGCAAGACCATCGGCACCAAGATCGGTTCGACCAGTTACGATTACCTCACCGAAAACCTCGGTGACGAGGCCACCATCACGCCCTATCCGGGCAGCTCCGACATGTATATGGCCCTGCTCGGCGGCAGCGTCGATGCCGTCTTCTACGACGCGCCCAACGTCGGCTACTTCTCCAAGACCCGCGGCGAAGGCCGAGCCAAGGTCGTGGGACCGCTCTATGAAGGCCAGCAATACGGCATCGCCCTGGTCAAGGGCAGCGAGTGGGTCAAGCCCGTCAATGATGCCCTCGCCGCCATGCGTGAAGACGGCACCTACGACGAGATCCACGAAAAGTGGTTCGGTAGCGCCGAATAACACGGCCAGCTGACACTGTGTCTGAGACGTTTACGAACGGCCAGACATGTCTCAGTCGCAGGGGGTCGAGTCACTAGGCTCGACCCCTTTGCGTAGCGCCTTGGCAACGCCTCTTTACCCCTCTATCTGACGAAGCTTCTGGACGGGAGATCCCTCGTGGACGTCACCTTTCAATTCGACTGGCAGGCCGCCATATCCTCGATTCCCTACTTGCTGACGGGGATTCCCTACACCCTGCTGATCTCATTCGGTGGTCTCGCCATCGGCTTTCTGATCGGCATTCTGTTTGGCCTTTTGCGCATCAGTCCGGTCGCTTGGCTGCGCATTCCCGCCATCGCCTATATCGAGATCTTCCGCGGCACGCCAGTGCTGGTACAGGTGCTCTTCATCTTCTATGGCCTACCGCAGATCATCGGCGGCCCGGTCAATGCGCTGGTGGCCGGCATCGCCGCCATTGCGGTCAACTCCGGCGCCTACATCTCAGAAATCGTACGCGGTGGCGTGCAGTCCATCGAACGAGGCCAGCGAGAAGCCAGCCTGTCGCTTGGCTTGTCACGCACCCAATCGTTCCGCTACGTGATCTGGCCCCAGGCCTTTCGCCGCATGATCCCCTCGCTTGGCAATCAGGGCATCATCAGCATCAAAGATACCTCGCTGTTCTCAGTGATCGGCGTCGGGGAACTGGTCCGTCAGGGTCAGATCTACATCGCCACCACCTTCAGTGCCCTGGAGGTCTATCTCATGGTCGCCATGCTGTATCTCGCGATCACCCTGAGCCTCTCGCTGGCCCTGCGCCTGCTCGAGCGCAAGGGACTGGTAGGTCAATAACGCCGGTACTCGCACATCGTTACAAGGCACATCGGTACAACGAGGGAACCGATCATGACAGATATCAAGACAGAGCCCGGCGCTGAGCTGATCGTGCGCATGGAGAAGGTCAACAAATTCTTCGGCAGCCTGCACGTGCTGCAGGACATCGAGCTTTCGGTCACGCACGGCGAAGTGGTGGTAATCATCGGGGCCAGTGGTTCTGGCAAGTCCACCCTGATCCGCTGCATCAACGGCCTCGAGGAGTTCCAGCACGGCCATATCGAGGTTGACGGCAACGAACTGCTGCCAAACGGCAAGAGCAGCAAGTCGCTGCAGACCATCCGCACGGAAGTCGGCATGGTCTTCCAGCAGTTCAATCTCTTTCCGCATCTTAGCGTGCGCGACAATGTCACCTTGGCGCCTATCAAGGTCCGCGGCACCAGCGAGGCCGATGCCATCGAGAACGCCGACAGGCTGCTGGAACAGGTCAATATCGCCGACCAGGCCGATAAGCTGCCGGGTCAGCTCTCAGGCGGCCAACAGCAGCGCGTGGCGCTGGCCCGTGCCCTTGCCATGGAACCAAGGCTAATGCTCTTCGATGAGCCCACCTCGGCCCTGGACCCGGAGATGATCGGTGAGGTGTTGGATGCCATGCGCGAGCTGGCCAAGGCCGGCATGACGATGATGATCGTGACCCACGAAATGGGCTTTGCCCGGGAAGTGGCCGACCGTGTGATCTATATCCATCAAGGCCAGATCGTCGAGCAGGGCAAGCCGGAAGACGTCTTCGATAATCCGCAGAATGAACGCACCCAGAGCTTCCTGGGGCGCGTCCTCAAACACTGACACAAGAGCTTTAGCAAGCTGCCAATAGGCTAGAAACCCTTCAGGTACCGCTGTAAAAGACCTGATTTTGGCACCTCAAAGGGCCTGTCGACTTCTCGACAGGCCCTTTTTTTGGCTGTGGACAAGTTTTTTTCACACAGCCTCCAAATCCTTCCACAACCACCGGCATCAGCGTCTTTACGGATATCGGTTTCGCATGTTGACCGCTGCGGTAACAACCCAGGCTAGGCTCGGTGGATAACCTTGGGTCATTTAGGCTTGTGGACAAGGCGCCCATTCGTCCACAGGCTCACGACAAGCTGTACGCACGCCCTTCGCCGTTTTTCACACGATCGGTCAACATTTTAAGCCATTGATAAAAATACAGATAACTCAGTTTTCCACAGAAAGTGTCCACACTAGTAGTTACTACAACAACAGAACTTCTTTCTTATTTAATCTGTATTTTATATAGAACCCCGCATTGAACCGCCTGGCTTCGAATCTGGGTGTGGAAAACCCCTGACGGTTACCCACAGGAGGTTTATACTGTGCCGCTAATTTCTCACCCCGTCGGTTGACGACGGTTATGGACACGGCGCCATCGGCGCCATTCGAGGTGCAACGTGGACTACCCCGACCGTTTTGACGTCATCGTCATCGGCGGAGGCCATGCGGGAACCGAAGCCGCCCTGGCCTCCGCTCGCATGGGTGCCAAAACCCTGCTGCTGACCCACAACATCGAGACCCTGGGCCAAATGTCCTGCAATCCGGCCATCGGCGGGATCGGCAAGAGCCATCTGGTTAAGGAGATCGATGCGCTCGGTGGCGCCATGGCGCTGGCCACTGACCAGGGCGGCATCCAGTTTCGACGGCTCAATGCCCGCAAGGGGCCTGCCGTCCGTGCCACTCGCGCCCAGGCCGACCGAGTCCGCTACAAAGCGGCGATTCGCGGCATGCTGGAAAACCAGCCCAATCTGACGATTTTCCAGCAGGCAGCCGGCGACCTGATCGTCGATGGCGACACCGTGCGTGGTGCGGTCACCGAAACCGGTATTCGCTTCCTCGGCGAGAGCGTAGTGCTCTGTACCGGCACCTTCCTCGGCGGCGTGATCCATATCGGCCTCGATCAGAGCCGCGGCGGTCGCGCTGGCGATGCGCCGTCCAATGCCCTGGCCGAGCGGCTGCGGGCGCTACCCTTCAATGTGGCGCGCCTCAAGACCGGCACACCGCCGCGCATCGATGCTCGTACCGTTGACTTCACCCATCTCGAAGAACAACCCGGCGACAGCCCGGTGCCAGTGATGTCGTATCTCGGTAACCAGGCGATGCATCCCGATCAGGTCAGCTGTCACATCGCGCATACCAATGAGCGCACTCACGAGATCATCTTCGCCAATCTCGACCGCTCGCCGATGTATTCCGGCACCATCGAGGGCGTTGGCCCGCGTTATTGCCCGTCCATCGAGGACAAGGTGCATCGCTTTGCCGACAAGTCGAGCCACCAGATCTTCATCGAGCCTGAGGGCCTGGATACGCACGAGCTCTATCCCAACGGGATTTCCACCTCGCTGCCCTTCGACGTGCAGCTCCAGGTGGTGCGCTCGATCAAGGGCTTGGAAAACGCACACATCACGCGCCCGGGTTACGCCATCGAGTACGATTTCTTCGATCCCCGCGATCTGAAGCACACCCTGGAAACCAAGTTTGTCCACAACCTGTACTTCGCCGGGCAGATCAACGGCACTACCGGTTACGAGGAAGCCGGCGCCCAGGGGCTGCTGGCGGGCCTCAACGCTGCCCGCCGTGCACAGGGGCTCGAGGGCTGGTCACCGCGCCGGGATCAGGCCTACCTCGGGGTGCTGGTCGACGACCTGATCACCCTGGGAACGCAAGAGCCCTATCGCATGTTCACCTCGCGGGCCGAGTATCGCCTGCTGCTGCGTGAAGACAACGCGGACCTGCGCCTGACCGAGATCGGTCGCGAGCTGGGGCTTGTGGATGACGCCCGCTGGGAAGCCTTCAACACCAAGCGTGAGGCCATCGAGCAGGAGGCCGCGCGCCTCAAGGCTAGCTTCGTGCAGCCGGGCAGCGAGGCCGCTGCCGCACTCGAGGCCAAAATCGAGAAACCGTTGACCCGCGAGTACAGCCTCACCGAACTGCTGCGTCGCCCCGAACTCGAGTATGCCGACGTTGCCGGGCTTCCCGGCGTCGCCGGCGAGCCGGTCGCCGATCCGGCGGTGGCCGAGCAGGTGCAGATCCAGACCAAGTACCAGGGGTATATCGATCGTCAGCAGGAAGAAATCGACAAGCTCAAGCGTCACGAGGCGACGCCGTTGCCCGCCGATCTAGACTATCAGCGGGTCGAAGGGCTCTCCCATGAGATCCGCCAGAAGCTCGAGTCCGCACGCCCGGAGACCCTGGCGCATGCCGGGCGTATCTCCGGGGTGACCCCGGCGGCGGTGTCGATCCTGCTGATTCACCTGAAGAAGCGCCGCCTGCTCAACGACAGTCAGGCGGTGAGCGCATGAATCAGGCGCTCACCAACGCCGTTCCCGAGGCCGTGGCGGCCCGGCTGGATGCTGGGCTAGCGGCCCTCGATATTGCGCCCGATGAAGGCCAGCGCGAACGTCTGCTGGGCCTGCTGGCCTTGTTGCACAAGTGGAATCGCGCCTATAACCTCACCGCGGTACGCTCGCTCGATGATATGGTCACCAAACACCTGCTCGACAGCGCCTCGGTGCTTGACCATGTGCAGGGTCCGCGACTGCTCGATGTCGGTGCCGGCCCCGGGCTGCCGGGACTGGTACTGGCCATTCTCAAGCCGGAACTTGACGTCACGCTGCTCGACAGCAACGGCAAGAAGGTGCGTTTCCAGCGCCAAGCGGTGTTCGAACTGGGCCTGACCAACGTCACGCCCAGCCAGGCGAGGGTCGAGTCCTTCAACGCCGCGCCCTTCGATCAGGTGATTTCTCGAGCCTTCGCCAGTCTCGAGGACTTCATCGGTTTGACCGAGGCGCTGCTGGCAAAGGACGGTGAATGGTTGGCCATGAAGGGCAAGGCCAGCGACGAAGAGTTGGCCGCCCTGCCTGACGGCGTGACCCTCGTCGAGCGACGCGCCCTCGCCGTACCCGGTGAGGAAGGCGCGCGCCACCTGCTGACGCTGGCTCGCCATACCGACTGATACAGCGCTGCAATGCGACCACCAAGGCTGCCCCGGTTTTCAGGGAGCCGGACCCAGGAAGGATGCCGCTCGTGACCAAGATCATCGCCTTGACCAACCAGAAGGGCGGGGTGGGCAAGACCACCACGGCCGTCAATCTCGCCGCCAGCCTGGCGGCGCTCGACCGCCGCGTGCTGCTGGTCGACCTCGACCCTCAGGGCCATGCCACCATGGGCAGCGGCGTCGACAAGCATGAGCTCGACGGCAGCGTCCTGGACGTGCTGCTTGGCGATAAGCGGGCCTCCGAGGTGATCCTGGACTGCCCCGTCGCCGGCTATGCGCTGCTGCCCGGCAATGGCGACCTGACAGCCGCCGAGGTGGCGCTACTCGATCGCGAACAGGGCCGTGAGCGCTGCCTCCACAACGCTATCCAGAGCGTGGCGAGCGCCTATGACGTGGTGCTGATCGACAGCCCGCCCTCGCTGAACATGCTCACCGTTAACGCCCTGACCGCCGCTCACGGCGTGCTGATTCCGCTGCAGTGCGAGTTCTATGCCCTCGAGGGGCTCTCGGCGCTGCTCGATACCGTCGAGCAGCTGCAGGCGAGCGTCAATCCGAGCCTCGAGGTGCTGGGCATCGTGCGCACCATGTTCGATGCGCGTAACAGCCTGACCCGCGATGTCAGCAAGCAGCTGATGGACTATTTCGGCGATGGCCTGCTCAAGACCACCATCCCCCGCAACGTGCGCGTCGCCGAGGCCCCGAGTCACGGTCTGCCGGTGACCAAATATGCCCGCTTCTCCCGCGGCAGCCAGGCCTATCGGGTGCTGGCCAAGGAGCTGATTCGTCGTCAGCTGATCTAGCCACCTGAACGAACAGCGCGGTAATGTCAGCGTGAGTGGCGCTAATGCATGGCCTGAGCCCGCGGCCGAACGGTCGATGCTGGCTGCGCGGGGGACTCTAATGTTGGATCGATTTCGAGGATTGCCAGATGACGCGTAAGCGAGCCCTGGGACGAGGCTTGGATGCCCTGATCGGTGCCGGTTCCCGCCATCGTTCTCTTCAGCCCGATGAGACTCTTGACGCTGCCGACGGCGAGGTCATGGTGCCGGTCGACGCCGCGGAAGATCTCGCTCCGCAGGATCAGGAGCGACTCGAACGCCTGCCGCTCGGACAGCTGACCCGTGGCAAGTACCAGCCGCGCCGCGACATTCAACCCGAGGCGCTTGAGGAACTGGCCGACTCGATCCGCTCCCAAGGGGTGATGCAGCCCATCGTGGTGCGCCCGATCGATGACCATCGTTATGAGATCATCGCCGGTGAGCGGCGCTGGCGTGCCGCTCAGTTGGCCGAGCTGGACGTCATTCCCGCGGTCATTCGCGAGGTCAGCGATCAGGTCGCCCTGGCGCTGGCGGTCATCGAGAACATCCAGCGCGAGAACCTCAACCCGGTCGAAGAGGCCATGGCCCTCAAGCGCCTGCAGGACGAATTCGAGCTGACCCAACAGCAAGTTGCCGATGCCGTGGGCAGGTCTAGAGCCCAGGTCGCCAACCTGATGCGGCTGCTGTCGCTGGACCCGGAAGTGCAGACCCTGCTCGAGCGCGGCGACCTGGACATGGGCCATGCTCGCGCCCTGCTGGCGCTGTCCGGGGCGGCGCAGCGCGCGGCGGCGCACGACGTGGTCGACAAGGACCTGACGGTGCGCGCCACCGAAGCCCTGGTGAAGCAACTGCTCGAAGGCGCACCGGCCAAGCCCGAGAGCCAGCCTCGCTCGACAGATGTGGTGCGCCTCGAGAATCAGCTCGGCGAGTTGCTCGGTGCCCCGGTGAAGATCCAGCACGGTCGTAGCGGCAAGGGTCGCCTGACCATTCGCTACACCAGCCTCGATGAGCTGGACGGCATCCTTGGCCATATCCGATAGGGGGAAAATTGCCTACATTCGTCCCGGCTTCTTTTAGCAAGCTAACGTGATTTGTCGACGTTTAGCGGGCTATTGGTCGTCTACTGAAGCAATATCGTACAAAATCGCGATAGCTTTGGTTGAAGCCGCCAAGGGCCTTCCCTATAATCGCGCCGGAGTTTGTCGTGAGTTATAGCGGCAGAAACGGACAGACGATAGCGTGAGACGACGCGAGGCAGGGAGTGACCGGTGGCAGCCAAGCTCAAGCGACCACCCATTGCGCGCCTGCTCGTGGCTCAAAGTCTCATGTTGGCCGTGGTCAGCGCCCTCGGGATGCTGGCCGCCGGGATCGGCGGCGCGGTATCGGCGCTGACCGGAAGCGGTGTGGCACTGTTGCCCAATGCCTATTTCGCCTGGCGTGCCTTTCGCTTTCAACATGCGCGGCATTACCGGCAAATGGTCAACGGGTTTTATCGGGCAGAGGCCGGAAAGTTTGGTTTGACGGTGGCATTGTTCACGATCGTGTTCGTTACAGTGCCCCCCTCAAATCCCGCTTTCTTCTTTGGCGCTTACGTGGCGACGCTGTTGGTGCATTGGCTGGGGCCCTGGCTCTTACGTCGACCGTCGCACACCTGAAATCGAGGCAGAGTATGGCAGGCAACAATCCGACTCCTACGGAGTACATTCAGCACCACCTGCAGAACCTGACCTTCGGGCATCACCCGGAAAACGGTTGGTCGATGGCGCATTCCGCTCAGGAAGCTGCCGACATGGGGTTCTGGGCGATACACGTGGATACCATGGGCTGGTCAGTGGCCATGGGCGTTCTGTTCATCTGGCTGTTCCGCAAGGTTGGCAAGGCAGCAACGACAGGTGTGCCTGGCAAGTTGCAGAGCGCCATCGAGATGATCTTCGAGTTCGTCGAGGACATGGTGCGGGGCGCCTTCCACGGCAAGAACACCATGATCGCTCCGCTGGCCTTGACGCTGTTCGTGTGGATCTTCTTGATGAACCTGCTCAAGCTGGTGCCCGTGGACCTAGCACCCGAGCTGTTTGCCAAGTTTGGCGTCGAATACATGAAGCTAGTCCCCACCACGGATCCCAATGCCACCTTGGGCATGGCCCTCGGTGTCTTCTGCCTGATCATCTACTACAGCATCAAGGTGAAAGGGGCCGGTGGCTTCGTCAAAGAGCTGTCCTTTACCCCGTTCAACCACTGGTCGCTCATTCCCTTTAACCTGGTGATGGAAATCATCGGCCTGCTGGTGAAGCCGCTCAGCCTTGGCCTGCGTCTCTTCGGCAACATGTTTGCCGGCGAGGTGATTTTCATCCTGATCGCCCTGTTGCCGTTCTGGGTCTCTTGGACACTGAACGTCCCCTGGGCCATCTTCCATATTCTCGTTATCACTCTGCAGGCGTTCATCTTCACCGTGCTGACGGTGGTCTACCTGAACTCTGCACACGAGCATCACTGAATCACGTATCACCCGATAAACCCTTAACCTTCGTCTCAACTCGATAGGAGCATCACCATGGAACTCATCTACATTGCTGCCGCTCTCATGATTGGCCTCGGCGCCCTCGGCACCGCTATCGGCTTCGCCCTTCTGGGTGGCAAGCTGCTCGAAACCACCGCTCGTCAGCCGGAAATGGGTGACCATCTGCAGACCAAGACCTTCCTGATGGCTGGCCTGTTGGACGCCGTTCCGATGATCGGTGTCGGTATCGCGATGTACCTGATCTTCGTCGTCGCCGGTTAACAATTAGCATACCGAGCGCACCGCGCTCGGTTGGCTTGTTTCCGGTCGCCACGAATCTGTCAGAGGTACGTCCCTGTGAATATCAACATGACGCTTATCGGGCAGATGATCGCCTTCGCGATCTTTGTCTGGTTTTGCATGAAGTATGTGTGGCCGCCGATCAGCACTGCGCTCCATGAGCGCCAGAAGAAGATCGCCGATGGCCTGGACGCTGCCAGCCGCGCAACACGCGACCTCGAGGTGGCTCAAGAAGAGGCCAACGAGACGCTACGTGCTAGCAAGGAACAGGCAGCAGAAATCCTGGAGCAGTCCCACAAGCGGTCCAGCCAGATGATCGAGGAAGCACGTGAGCAGGCTCGCCAAGAAGGTGAGCGCATGATCGCCTCTGCCAAGTCCGAGATCGATCAGGAAGTGAACCGCGCCAGGGAAGAGCTGCGCGGGCAGGTATCTCGTTTGGCCATTGTGGGTGCAGAACGCATTCTGCAATCGTCGATCGACGAGACCAAGCATCGCGAACTTGTCGACAAACTCGCCAAAGAGCTTTGAGGAGGTGACCCATGACGGGAATGTCTACCGTCGCACGTCCTTACGCTAAAGCGGCCTTCGAATACGCGCTTGGCAAGAAGGCGCTCGACGACTGGTCCGGCATGCTGGCAACGCTTGCGCAGGTCGCCCAAGACGGCGATGTGCGTGAGCGAGTGCTGAGTAACCCTCAGCTGACCAGCACCCAGAAAGCGGACCTGCTCCTCGATCTTTGCGGC
>CETM01085654.1_pt1 | contig 10640 bp, 8 predicted proteins | sample 361451 | NCBI WGS metagenome assembly CETM01 (sample SAMEA2622690, study PRJEB7988) | marine metagenome | isolation source: saline water (ENVO:00002010), including
ACAGTTGAAATAACTAATCATCTAAATTCTTATATGGGTTTACTCCTGGAAAAAGAAATACATAATTTATCAAACGTAATGCAATCACCGAAATCACCGTATACCGCCCTGATGGGTGGAGCGAAGGTAAGTGATAAAATACAAGTCATCGATAACTTGTTACCTAAAATAAACAACCTCCTGATTGGGGGAGGGATGGCTAATACATTTCTTAAAGCAATGGGGTTCGAAATCGGTGATTCCTTTCATGAACCCGATTCCTTAGCCTATGCAGCTAATCTCCTAGAAACCACCTCTAATTCTGGCGTCAATATACTCCTTCCTCGCGATGCAGTTGTAAGCGATACATTTGGATCTTCACAAGATCAAGCTACGGTTAACATAAATGAAGTCTCTAAAACATCTCATATAATGGACATTGGTCCAGAAACCGCTATAGAATATTCCACTATCATCAAGGATTCGAAGACATTACTGTGGAATGGACCTATGGGAGTTTTCGAATTCAAAGAGTTCCAGGTGGGTACCCAGGCGATAACAGAGGCAATATCAAATAATGCCAATTTGGTCAGTGTGGTAGGTGGCGGCTCTACCGCGGAAGCTGTGGAAGAACTCGGCATAGCATCGTATATCACGCACGTATCCACTGGCGGGGGTGCTTCACTGGACTATCTCTCTGGCAAATTACTACCAGGCATCGAAGCATTACCAGACAAAGGATAAATTAAAATTGGTGACCGAATAAATGATTGACGCAGAGTATATACACGACACAGTTATCCAAAATGACAATAAAATCATATTGTTAGTTGTTGATGGGTTGGGAGGCATTCCTTCCGAGTCAACAAAGCTAACTGAGCTACAAACAGCAAAAACTCCTAACTTGGACAAACTATCAGAAACCAGTTCATGTGGCTTAACCCTTCCAGTCGCTCCAGGAATAACTCCAGGAAGCGGACCAGGCCATCTTGGCCTATTTGGATATGACCCACTTAAATATTACATTGGAAGAGGAGCTTTAGAAGGCCTTGGAATAGGGATTGACCTATTACCTGGAGATTTAGCTGCGAGAGGTAATTTTTGCACAGTTGACCCTCAAGGCAATCTGCATGACAGACGGGCGGGCCGTATAAAAACGGAACTAAGTAAACCAATTGTAAATACTCTCAACGGGATTGAAGTGGCTTCATGCACTACAGACGTATTCCAGGTTCAAGACTACCGTTTTGTTCTGAGGATGCGAGGAGATGAATTGTCTGAGCACATCGGAGAGACAGACCCTCAACAAACAGGAGTCCCACCCCTGGATTGCCTCGCTCTGCAACCAGGAGGAGGACCAACAGCGAATTACGTGAACAGATTCACTTCTCAAGCAAAAGAACTTCTACATAATGAACCTATAGCTAACATGGTATTACTCAGGGGGTGGTCTAAGTTGCCAGATCTCCCATCATTCCCGGAAACCTATAAAATGAAATCAAGTGCTATAGCTGCCTACCCAATGTATCGAGGACTAGCGACGGTAGCGGGGATGGAAATAATACCCACAGGAGCAACCTTTGCTGATGAAATCCAAACCTTAAAAGACAATTTTAACGGGTCAGACTTCTTTTTCCTTCACTATAAACCCGCCGACGCAGCGGGAGAAGATGGAGACTTTGAAGCCAAAGTAAAGACACTAGAGGAATTAGACAAGTTCATACCAGATATATTGGCATTGAACCCTAGCGTGTTTGCCATAGCAGGAGACCATTCAACTCCCGCGGTGCTGGCATCACACAGCTGGCATCCTGTGCCACTTATGATTCATTCCAAATGGACTCTTGGTGAACATAATAAAGGATTCAATGAGTATGATTGCCGGTTCGGATCATTAGGTACTCTGGAAGCTAAATACTTAATGTCATTGATACTAGCCCATTCTGAGCGACTCACAAAATACGGTCCCTAGGAGAACATTAGCATGGCTCGAACACTCATAGCTGGAAACTGGAAAATGAACACCACGTTATCTGATGCTATCTCATTATCTATAAGCATTAGAGACCAATTGACCTTGCCTCCAGACACAGAAGTAGTACTCTTTCCTCCTACTCCATTTGCAGTACCTGTTAGAGATGCTGTAAGAGGAACAACAATCAAGTTAGGGGTTCAAAACATACACAACGAAGAATCGGGGGCCTACACAGGTGAGACATCTGTCACCATGCTTGATGGGATATGCGAATATGCCTTAATCGGACATTCTGAACGACGTACTTTATTTAACGAATCAAATGATTTCATAAACCAAAAAATCCAGGCATGCTTTGCGCATGGAATAAAAGCCATACTATGTGTAGGCGAGACCGAAACCGAACGGAACGAAGGTATAACCTCTCAAGTAATTACAAGACAGGTAGAATCTGCACTGCGCGATATAGAAGGAATAGAAAGATTAGTTATAGCGTACGAACCCATATGGGCAATAGGGACCGGACTAGTACCTGAGGCAGAAGAAGTTAATCACACCCTGGGCCAAACCATCAGAAGTCAAATCAAGTCACTGTATGGCACTCAAGCCAGCGAAGAAACTCCTCTGTTGTATGGAGGAAGCGTTAACCCAGGTAATGCATACACATTCGCACAAGCTGACCATATCGATGGTGTATTAGTGGGGGGAGCAAGCCTAGACTCCGCTCAATTCGTAGAAATATGTACCCAATTCACCATAGATTCTTAATATCATTCCATGAGCAACATCATAGTGGTACTGGGACCAACTGCCACAGGCAAAACTGACCATAGTATTTCAATATCCCAAAATATCCCTGCAGAAGTAATCAACGCGGACAGCAGACAAATCTATTCTCGCATGGACATAGGCACTGCCAAGCCCACATCAGACCAACTAAAACAAACCCCTCATCATTTGATTTCAATAAGACCCCCTGACTACAAATTTAACGTGAACGAATACAAAGCCCTCTGCGAAGAAAACATTAAAGCTATATTAAAAAGAGGGAATACTCCAATTCTATGTGGAGGATCTGGGCAATACATCTATTCAATTATTAAAAACTGGAACTTCGCAGGGGTAGGTCCTGATCCTGATTTACGCCAAGATATGTATACATATGCAGACACATTTGGGCCTGCTAAGCTTTACGAACGGCTCATCGCATTGGATCCAACAAAAGCAGCTAGTATAGACTACAGAAACATTCCCCGAGTCGTACGAGCTATAGAAATCGCTCAATCACCACCCAAAGACCTGTGCCCCTCTCATTCTTTCCTCAACGGCCTTACTTTTACGCTGATAGGCCTGACAAAAGAGAGAAGTCATTTATATAGACACATTGACGAACGAGTAGACAACATGATGGAAATAGGTTTGCTTCAGGAAGTCGAAAGCCTGTTAAATTCAGGATTTTCCCCAACTACGCCAGCATTCAATAGCCCTGGGTATCGAGAGTTAATCTCTTATATCCAAGGGGAAATGAGCTTAGAAGAAGCTATAACCAGAATCAAAACAAGAACACACACCCTTGCCAGAAAGCAATACAATTGGTTCAAGCCAACAGACTCGTCAATCCATTGGTTTGACACCGAAAATAAGGACTGTTCAGACAGTATTATCAGCCTCTTGAATAACATTATGAATCCTAATTAAAAATAACCTGTTTCGGGGCTTATACGGCAAAAGTTCTATAATAATTCTCGAATTTAGAGAGATTCATATTTAATTACTAATTATTGTATACAAGATTTTATAAGCATTTATGCACTATTGTATACAATTATGCCATTGAATAAGCGTCATTTCAAAAACACCCTTGCTTTAAATTGATGTATGTTAAAATACAGGAGGAGTTGATTATATGAAATTCACTAAAATGCACGGAATCGGAAACGACTATGTTTATGTTGATGCCCGAAACGAGCATGAAGATTGGCCACAAGTAGCTCGAACTGTCAGTGACAGGCACTTCGGAATAGGGGCTGATGGCTTGATTCTTATCCACAATTCCACTAAAGCAGATCTTAGAATGCAAATGTTTAATGCAGACGGCTCTGAAGGAGAAATGTGCGGTAACGGCATCCGATGTTTCGCAAAATTAGCAATAGAAAATGGCATTACTACATCTCTTCCCGAATCCATTACTGTAGAAACTTTGGCCGGGACTTTAACGGTAGTCCCTCAGTATTCTGGTTCTGATGTATCAGCATGTACAGTAGACATGGGGCCTCCTATTTTAACGCCTAACTCCGTGCCAGTAGCATTAGGAACTAGCTGGGCAAACCAAGAGTATGTGATTGACTATCCTTTTAACGATTTAGGCTACAATCTCGAGATGTCATTCGTATCCATGGGAAACCCGCATGCCATATGCTTTATAGAAGAGCCCGTAGACGAATTTCCTTTAACCGAAATCGGACCCCAAATAGAAAACCACCCTATTTTTCCAAATAAAGTTAACTTTGAAATAGTTAACATAATAGATGGCTCGGAAATGAAAATGCGTGTTTGGGAACGAGGATCAGGAATTACTTTGGCCTGCGGAACTGGCGCCTGCGCAGTAGCAGTTGCGGCTAGGCTGAAAGGGCTCATTGGAACAGAATCTACGATTCACTTGCCAGGCGGGCCTTTGCATATATCATGGGACCCTCCGGGAAACGTTTTTATGACTGGTCCCGCAGAACAATCATTTACAGGTGAAATCAAACTTAGATAAAACTAGAGGTAACTATGGAATTTTCAAAACGACTAGGGAAACTGGCACCTTACCCATTTGTAGAAATATCAAGAATAATAGCTGAAAAGAAAGCCGCTGGTGCCGATGTAGTCACTTTCGGGATAGGTGATCCTGACATCCCTACACCAGACCCAATAATAGAACGATTACTGAGTGCTTCAAAACATGAACCCAATCATAGATATCCAGAAACTGACGGACTCCCTGAATTCAGAAAAGCAATAGCAGACTGGTACAAAGGACGTTTTGACGTTCAGCTGAATCCAGACACCGAAGTATTACCATTAATTGGCGCTAAAGAAGGCATTGGCCATGCGGCCTTTTGCTTTTTAGATCCCGGAGATATAGCTTTAATACCGGACCCAGCCTATCCGGTATATGGAGTAGGAACGATGTTCGCAGGAGCTGAGAGTTACACAATGCCGCTTACAGAAGCTAATAACTGGCTCCCGGACTATAGCGCTATCCCAACAAATGTAGCTGATAAAGCAAAGATTATGTGGCTTAATTACCCGAACAACCCAACAAGTGCCATAGCAACAGAAGACGACTTTAAAGAAGCCATATCCTTTTGCAAAAAACATAACATAGCCCTCCTGCATGATGCTGCCTACAGCGAAGTAGGATACGAAGGGTACAAACCATTAAGTTTCATGGAAATCCCCGGAGCTAAAGAGGTTGGAATTGAGTTCCATTCTTTGTCCAAAACTTACAATATGACAGGATGGCGCTCAGGAATGGCCGTAGGAAATGCTGAAATGATCAAAGCATTGTTCCAGATCAAAGCCAACCTAGACTCAGGAATTCCTCAAGCTGTTCAAGAAATGTCTATGCAAGCATTATTAGACGACCAAACCTGCGTGCAAACAAACATAGACATCTACCAGGCGCGCAGAGATAGAGTCATTACCGCATTAACCAGAATGGGGCTGGAAGTCGCAGTTCCTAAAGCTAGCCTGTACATATGGGCCCATATACCTGATGGATTCACTTCAGCGGACTTTGCTGCAAGATTGTTGGCAGATAACGATATAGTGGTAACTCCTGGGTCAAGCTACGGTGAGTACGGAGAAGGTTACATAAGACTGTCTTTGACAACACCTGATGAGCAAGTAGAGAAAGGGTGTATCCGATTAGAGAACTGGAAAATCCCTGCTCCTTAGCCTATAAACACATAGTCCAGAAATTTAGTTCGTGCACACAACTAGATTTGTACGCCAAAATCATGTTCCGTAGTGACGATTCTCCAGCGGACTCGCCTATTACATTTATCAAATCAGTGATCCAGCGCGCTAACTCTTTGAATTCGTCGCTAGAATACATCGAAATCCATTCTTGGTACTCTTCAGGTATTCCTGTGAGCGCTTTCGACTTAAGGTGTATTCCTATATCTGAATACGTAGCCATACAAGGCAACAATGCAGCAACGATCTCTTCGTAAGATCCTTCATATCCCGTTCTTACCAGAAAATTTGTGTAAGCCGCTGTAGGCTCTGCTCTTACGATCTTACTAAGGTTGTTTTCGGAAATTCCTAATCTCCCGCAAAATTGAATATGTAATTCCATCTCAGTACTTATAGTCTCATGCAACAACTCGCTGAAAGCCTTCATTGTGTGCCTATCTGGAGCCTTGATAGCAGCTAACCCTAGAATTCTGGAATAATCTATTAGAAACAAATAATCCTGTTCTATAAAATACTTGAAAGAATCCATCGGTAAACTACCATCGCCGATTCCTCTAGGGAACGGGTGATTCAGTATGCTTTCCTGTATATCCCGCGTCTTTTCATATAACTTATCGGTAAACAACATTAACAAAGGCCTCTGGTAGATTTATAAAGTAAATTTATTGTATATGATAATACAAATAGCCCATCGAGGAACCAAGTCTCTATAGACTCCAAGAAAATGTTAATTAGACGGACTATATCTAAGTAATCTGTTTGAAAACTTAAATTCGCCAACCCATAAATAATCATCGTCGTAAAATACGGTTCCGGGCCAAAATAAGCTGTCTTTTCCAATTTCAGGAATTTCTCTATTTTCAGCACCAATCAACGTGTTATAGCTTTTCCCAGCGAGCGCATCATCAATATCTGTCCAAATAGCAACCTTATTATTACCTGTATCTGCTACGAAAAGCATGTTATTTGATATGTTTGTTCCCTCAGGCAAATTGAATATACCGTGTCCCCCAACCTTTGTGCCTGTTGCGTCTGAAGATAATCGATCTATGTTGAATAAGGATACAGTGTGAGTTGAAGTTGAAGTTACAGCCAAATATTCTCCATCTGATGACATGCGGGTTGGACTTGCAACATCAAGAGTGAATTTAGGATTGGATGTCTTGTCTGGAATGCCTTCCCAAACATACACTTTGTTTGCCTCTATATCCCCTACGTATAGATATTTATCATCAATTGCGATTCCTCTGATTTCTTGAAAATTCGCGTTGCCAATACTGTCCTGATATGTCTTGTCGGGTAAATTCGTTCCGTCAGGGATAGATTCGAAAATATAGACTCCTTTTTTACCTCCTAGTACAAAGTTGTTCTCCCATAATGCATTATCCCAAGGCGCTTCAGGTATTTCATAAACGGCATCAGGGTGAACTGCACTCTCATCAGGACGTTGGTTCCATAAATATAGCTTTTTATCAAAATCAGATGACACTAATAAGTTGGTTCCATTGGATGCGGAAACAGGGTTACCGATAATATAGTTTTCTACTAGAGTATTGGTGTTCAAATCAGGGCTGCCGATAGCAAAATCAGGATCTTGATCTGACTTTGTAGGTATTGAGTTATAAACTACAATCTTATTTCCATTCCCAGTTGAGATATAAAGCTTATCCCCAGCTGCAGCAACACCAGGGTAATCACCCGACGTAAAATTGTAGCCATCTACTGTTAAGGTTGGTTTGCTTGAATTACTAGTTGGGACAGTGTCATATATAAATAATGTTCTCCCGAATAAAGCTAGTCTTCCATCATCTAGAAATGCTCCTCTGGACCATCCACCTCGTGGATTAATAGAATCGTACATAAAAAAATCGTACATCGTTTCATCTTTTGTTGGAAAATCATTGAAAACGTATGAACCTATTTCAAAATCTTTGTCATCTTTCGAATTATGGTCACCAATTATTAATGACTGGCCATTGCTTGTTATTTGCCTCGGAGTACCAAAATTACCATCACCAGTTAATAATATATCTGCTGGTTGATTATTTGATGTAGGAAATGAATTCCATATTAGGGCTGAACCCGCTCCTGTATTCGTAATTGCCATTTTATTGCCATCAGTCCATATACCCCAGGGCCATTTCACAGTTCTTTTAGTGGATTGGCCTTTAGGCCCTGTATTATTAATAATGAGATCCGCTGGCTGACCATTAATTGTAGGGAAAGAGTTCCAAATTAGTATTCTATCGTTATATGTATCTGTAACGACAAGTTTATTACTTGCTAAGCTTACACTGATTGGCCAATTCATTTGGCTCGGACTATTCCCTGGATTATTGGTATTAAAGTCCGTTTGGCCAAGCACAATATCGGGCGGTACATTGTCTGATGGCAGCGCATTCCAAATAAGAATTCTGTTATTGAATGTATCAGCAAGTGCAAGCCTTACACCATCAGTGGCTATTCCAGAATTTCTATTAAACGATAAAGCTCCCCCAGTTTCATTAAAGCCGAAAGCTGACAGAACTATATCGGCACTTTGCTTATGTTTAAACGTTCCAAGCGTATTACCCGCTGCAGCACGATAGGATGTGTCTATCTTTTTTATCGACACTATTTCATTCGGATCTCGATGATTGGCCGGGCCTTGGGAATCATTAGGAGGAGGAGCCATGTGGTCTCCGAGGGCGGTCGATGATGATAGTTGAGAAGGAGGGGGAGGAGGAGGAGTCCCCGCAGAAGTAGGTGGCAATCGTTGTTCAGGAGCGATTTGCTTGTTGTTTGATGGAGCTTCCAAACTCTTTAGCGAATTAGATCCTTGCGCGAGCGGCATGCAAGGTCCAATCTTTGACATCTCTTCTCGACTAGGCTGCATCGTTCGAAGCTCATAATATCTTTGTTCACCTAGTACTTGAATTAAGCACGACTGAAGCCTTGGCTCTTCAATGGTAAATATATTTTGGCTTCTATTCATTTGTTGGTGCGACTGTCCTGGTGCACTAGGGATCTTATTTGATGGCGCTTGCATATCCTTTGATGAGTGAGATGCTTGCACGAGTGGCATACATGGCCCAATTTTTAACATATCTTCTGGACCTGGCGGTGCCATGCTAAGCTCATAATATCTTTTTTCACCCAGTACCTGGATTAAGCACGACTGAAGCCTTGGCTCTTCAATAGTAAATATATTTTGACTCCCATGCATTTGTTCGTGTGGTTGTTCTGGACTCAGATTTGTACCTGGATCTGGAGGTATAGGTATGATGTTTTGAGGTGCAATTGGATCAATTGGTACATTCCCACTCAAATTATCAGGGCTGGAATTTCCACTACAGCTAATAAACACAAATACCAAAGGTATTAGGGCTATAAGCCTGACAGGATGATTCATTATATTTTTCTGAATATTGCGTGTTTTCTCGTGTAGGTTTACTGTAAATGACATCCTTGAAGCTCTCTAATGGTTTTACAAACTGTACTTATTGTATATGATAATACAAATAGTTACTGGAGGAACAAGTTATCGCTAGGCGTTCTACATATTCAACGACCCCTGAACACGAAAACGCGGTTTTGGCAGCAGTAGAGTTAAAAAACGAAAGCCCTCAATGGAGTTTAGAGGAATCTCTGTCAGAATTAGAATATCTTGCTACGACGGCTGGAGCTAAAGTAGCGGGATTCTTAAGCCAGAAAACTGATAGATATACTCAATTGTACGTAGGAAAAGGCAAATTAGATGAATTGAAAGACCTCATCAAATCAACCGATTCCTCTACAGCAATTTTTGATGATGAGCTCACCCCAACGCAACAACGAAATCTAGAAAATGAATTGAACTGTAAAGTTATTGATAGAACTGCTTTGATCTTGGACGTGTTTGCAAACAGTGCCATAACTCATGAAGGCAAGTTGCAAGTAGAACTAGCACAACACCAATATCTCTTGCCAAGGTTAGTAGGACAATGGTCTCACTTGGAAAGACTCGGGGGAGGAATAGGTACCCGAGGACCCGGAGAGACTCAATTAGAAACAGATCGCCGGCTCATCCGCAAACGAATCCAAAAACTCAGCACTGAATTAGATAAAGTAAAATCCAGACGGAATATTTACCTTAATAAACGAAAAACCTCTGGCATCCCTATGGTTTCGCTAGTAGGCTACACAAATGCAGGAAAAAGTACTCTGTTTAATAGGCTTAGCGCATCAGATGTGATAGCTCAAAACAAACTATTCTCTACATTAGATACCACTACAAGAAAAATTACACTTCCGTCCTCTGGAGAACTGTTAATAAGCGATACTGTGGGATTCATTCAAAAACTGTCCCCATTCGTGGTATCAGCATTCAACGCTACCCTCCAAGAATTAGAACACGCAGACTACCTTTTCCATGTAGTTGACATAACACACCCCAAGGCCCTCCATCAAATCGGGGTAGTAAAGGAAACTTTAGACAATCTAAATTTAGGCCACATTCCTTCAGTTTTAGTTTTCAACAAGTCGGACCAAATCAAAGAGGAAGCACAGGCTCAGACACTTGCAGATAAAATTTCACACCAGCATAACAGCAAGCACATCTTTGTTTCCGCACTAACAGGAGACAAAGTAGAAGAACTACTTAACAAAACAGAAAACGAATTGTGCAATCTTTAAAGACAACTGTTCAAAATGAATCTTTACTTTTCATGTTCGCACAATATATGTTATGTCATCTTAATGC
>CETM01204732.1_pt1 | contig 10637 bp, 5 predicted proteins | sample 361451 | NCBI WGS metagenome assembly CETM01 (sample SAMEA2622690, study PRJEB7988) | marine metagenome | isolation source: saline water (ENVO:00002010), including
AGAAGAAACACAAAAGTAACGAAAACTACAATCTTGACTACTATCCCTAATCTCGTTGCAAATGCTGTAAATAATTTTCATAATCGTGAAGCTGTCGTGGATGGGGATCTGCGATGGACATTCGAAGAATACGCTGACCAAATAAATGGAGCTACTAAGGCCTTCATAAGCAAAGGAATCCAACCAGGAGACCGGATAGCTGTCTGGGCTCCAAATACAGCTCGATGGCCAGTGGCCGCACTTGGAGCACACTGCGCGGGCGCTGTCCTAGTTCCCATAAATACAAGGTTCAAAGGTGAAGAAGCAGGTTATATCCTGAGCCGCACATCAGCTAAAATTCTCTTTACCGTCACCGACTTTCTAGACACTAACTATGTGGACTTGCTAGGAGATTCGATTAATCAACTAGACCTAGAAGAAATCGTTGTCCTGAAAGGCTCCACACCTAGCAACTGTACAAATTGGGAAGATTTCATTAATTCAGGAGTCTCAATAAGTGAACTTGAAAGAGACGCTAGAAGTAAACAAGTTGCTGACAATGACCTTTGCCACATTCTCTTCACCTCAGGCACGACCGGAAAACCTAAAGGAGCAATGCTTGAACATGCTGCTGTATGTCGCTCTTACCAAACATGGTGTGACGTCATTGGCCTGACTGCAACCGACCGCTACTTGGTAATCAACCCTTTTTTCCATACTTTCGGACTTAATGCAGGCATTTTGGCTTGTCTTATGACAGGGGCCACTCTGATACCCCATCCCGTTTTTGACGTGCCTTCAGTAATGAAACGCATTCCTGAAGAAAAAATATCAATGTTGCCTGGAGCTCCAACCATCTATCAAACAATTCTCAATCACCCTGATTTAGAAAATTTTGATATGTCTAGTCTCCGACTTGCTGTTACGGGTGCAGCAACTATCCCTGTTGACATGATCTACGACATGAGAGAAAAACTAAGTTTTGAAACGGTTGTAACCGGATATGGCCTAACTGAAGCTTCTGGAATAGCGACTATGTGCCGACATGATGATGATCCAGAAGTAATAGCCAAAACTTCTGGAAGAGCAATTGATGGAGTCGAAGTCATTGTGGTAGATGAAACAGGATCTGAAGTCCAATCAGGAGAACCAGGTGAAATAATTATCCGTGGTTACAACATAATGAGAGGATATTTGGACGATCCCGAACAAACAGCTGAGACAATCGATCAAGATGGATGGCTTCGTACAGGTGATATAGGTGTCATGGACGCAAATGGGTATCTGGATATCACAGATCGTAAAAAAGACATGATAATTACAGGTGGCTTCAATGTTTATCCTGCAGAGGTAGAAAATTCGCTAATGAGTCACCCCGAAATAGGGCAGGTAGCAATAGTTGGAGCCCCTGATGAACGAATGGGAGAAGTAGCAATTGCTTTCGTTGTGCCAGCTAAAAACTCAAATCCTGAATCAGAGGAAATTATCAGTTGGTCCAGAGAGCGAATTGCAAATTTCAAAGTACCCAGAAAAGTGATTTTTGTTGAATCTTTACCTACAAATGCAAGTGGAAAAGTGCTCAAATTTGAATTAAGGGAAAGGGTTAAAGACTCTAAACAAGTTGACTAGACATACCTGCTCATCCACTATCCTTAATTTAGAGACTCTCTTAAAGAAAAACTATGACCGAAGAACTTCCGTATCCCGACGTTGGGAAAGCCAATTTTCCTAATCTTGAAGAAAAGATTTTGAAGAGATGGGAAAAAGATAAGACGTTTCAAGCTTCTGTTGATAGCAAACCTGAGAAATCAGAATTTGTATTCTACGATGGCCCACCTTTCGCTAACGGTCTTCCTCATCATGGACATCTGCTTACCGGCTATGTGAAAGACGTAGTACCTAGATACCAAACGATGAAGGGTAAAAAAGTCGAAAGACGGTTTGGTTGGGATTGTCATGGTCTGCCAGCAGAAATGGAAGTTGAAAAGGAACTAAAAGTTTCCGGACGAAATGAAATCACCGAATACGGCATAGAAAAATTCAACGCCCGTTGCGAAGAATCGGTTCTTCGTTTTACAGAAGAGTGGGAAAAAACTGTGGTGCGACAAGCAAGGTGGGTCGATTTTGAAAATGATTACAAAACTATGGACCCTTCCTACATGGAATCAGTCATGTGGGCCTTCAAACAGTTATGGGAAAAAGACCTAATTTATGAAGCTTTCAGAGTAATGCCATATTCGTGGGGTGCCGAAACTCCACTTTCGAATTTTGAAATAAGACTCGACGACGCCACACGATCAAGACAAGACCCTGCTGTAACCGTGGCTTTCGATTTAGAATCAGATGAAAATAAATCTGACACAGTTCGTTTACTTGCTTGGACTACAACCCCTTGGACCTTGCCGTCCAATCTTGCCCTAGCAGTAGGGCCCGAAATTGAGTACTCAAAGCTAAAAGACTCAGATGGAACTATCTGGATTCTTGCCAGCAACGCTCTAAATCGTTATGAAGAACAGCTCTCAGGAACTGAAGAAATTGGAATCATTAAAGGTTCTGAACTGGTTGGTAAAAAATACAAACCACTATTCGATTTTTTCGAACATCGGACTGATGCATTTGCTGTTCTAGAAGCTGACTGGATAGACGATCAAGAAGGCACCGGAATAGTACACATGGCTCCTGGTTTTGGTGAAGATGATCAACTGGTGTGTGAATCAAACAATATCCCTATAGGCGATGCGGTTCCTGTAGATGATCAGGGTTGCTATACGAAAGAAGTAAAAGACTGGTTTGGAATGAACGTTTTTGACGCCAATTCTGAAATTATTTCTACCTTGAAAAACAATGGACAACTAATCAGACACGACAGCTATGAACACAATTATCCACATTGTTGGAGAACTGACACTCCAATAATTTATAAAGCAATTTCTTCTTGGTACGTAAAGGTAACTGACCTTACTGACCAACTCCTTGCTAATAATCAAGCAATCAATTGGATCCCAAGCCATGTACAAAATGGGAGATTCGGAATGTGGCTAGAAGGAGCACGCGACTGGTCAATCAGCAGAAACAGATTCTGGGGTTCTCCAATACCTGTGTGGAAGAGCGACAATCCGGACTACCCGAGAATCGATGTATACGGAAGCATTGACGAAATAGAAAACGATTTCGGAATTAGGCCTGAAAACCTTCACAGACCTTTTATTGACGAGCTCACAAGACCCAACCCTGATGACCCAACTGGAAAATCCACAATGCGTCGTGTCCCTGAAGTTTTAGATTGCTGGTTTGAATCAGGATCGATGCCTTTTGCCCAGGTTCATTACCCTTTTGAAAACAAGGAATGGTTTGACAATCATTTTCCAGCCGATTTCATTGTCGAATACATAAATCAAACCAGAGGCTGGTTCTACACTCTCCATGTTCTAGCTACAGCTCTATTTGACCGACCAGCTTTTCAGAATGTGATCTGCCATGGAATCCTTACAGCAGAAGATGGTGCAAAACTCTCAAAAAAGTTACGGAACTATACAGAGCCAAATGAAATTTTTGTCAATCAAGGGTCAGACGCTCTTCGCTGGTACTTAATGTCAGCAAATATTGTAAGAGGTGGAGACTCACGTATAAGTGACTACGGAATAGATGATGTAGTTCGTCATGTCCTGCTTCCGGTATGGAATGCTTATAGTTTTTTTACTCTGTATGCAAATGTTGATGGATATAAAGCAAAATTTCGAACAGAGTCTGAGCATCTATTGGACCGCTACCTGTTGGCAAAAACAAGACAACTCGTCGAATCTGTCGACGAAAAAATGGACTCATACGATCTTCCAGGATCAACTGAATCAATCCAAGGATTCATCGATGCATTAAACAATTGGTACATAAGACGCAGCAGGGACAGGTTTTGGGAAAAAAGCACAGAAGAAAACCTGAAGCAAAAAGAAGACGCCTACGACACGCTTTATACGGTACTCAAAATTTTCTCTCAAGTTTCCGCCCCCTTTCTGCCAATGGTCATGGAGGAGATCCACACCGGATTAACTGGAGAACCTAGTGTCCATCTGACTGATTGGCCTGAACTTGAAAACCTTCCTGACGATGCTGCTTTAGTGGCGAACATGGACCGTATACGCGATGCAGCGTCTACTGCATTGCGTCTTAGAGAAGATGAGGGTATTCGTGTGCGCCTTCCTCTTTCATCGATGGTTATAGCTGGAGCCGAAAGCAACTCTCTAAATGACTTTCTCGAGCTCCTTAAAGATGAGGTGAACGTAAAAGAAATAGAGCTGACGGAACAGTTAGAGGATTACGCTACATATAGTTTGCAACCGAACGGCTCTTTATTAGGACCTAGATTAGGCAAAGAAGTCCAATCCGTTTTCACAGCTGCAAAGAACGGTGATTGGGAACTCAACAAAGATGGAACCGCAACGGTTGCAGGTGTTTTGTTAAACGAAGAAGAGTTTGACCTAGGACTCCAACCACATGAAGGGATTATCGCTGCGACTCTAAACTCTGGAGATGCAGTCATTGTTCTGAATACAGAAATAACCGAGGATCTAGCTCAAGAGGGAATTGCAAGAGATTTGATCAGGCAAGTTCAACAAGCGCGAAGAGATGCAGGATTAGTCGTTACAGACCGCATACAAATTTGGCTTGACGGAGGAGATAAAGTTCTCAACGCTGTTAAAAGTTTTGAGGCTTATGTCGCTAGTCAAATTTTGGCGACAGAAATTTTCTATGAACTCCCCGATGAATCTGAAAATACAAAAACGCAAATAGAAATTGAAAACGATCTTCTTACTTTTTCAATTCTTGTAGCTCGATAAGACTTCAAACTCTTTCAAAAAAATTTTCGTAATCTCTTGACAAACGTGTAATTACATGTGTGAAATATAAACCTTAGCGAAATCGCGGATCCCACCACTCATAATGAGCCACGGTTGGGCGAACGAAATCTCTAAGAGGGGAAACGGAAGGGATTTATTAATATGGCGCTCGCAGAGGACCGCCTAGATCTAGAGGAAACAGAACAAGCGCAAGAACCAAAATTTGGTTCTGCCATGAAAGTCAAAAAAAGAAACGGCGACTTCGAGCCGGTAGATGTAAACAAAATTGTTCGCGCAGTGGAAAGGTGCAGTGTTGGGTTAAACGGAGTTGACCCCATGCGAGTAGCAACACGGACTATCTCTGGTTTGAGAGATGGTGCTACTACTGAAGAGCTCGATGAGCTCTCAATTAGAACTGCTGCGGGTTTTATTATTGAGGAACCCAACTATTCACGTTTAGCTGGAAGGCTCCTTTCAACCGTTATTGATAAAGAAGTAAGAAATCAATCAATCCACTCTTTTTCGCAATCCATAAATACTGGCTTCGAATTAGGTTTAATCCACGAGTCTGTAGCTGAATTTGTTTCTACTAATTCTCGTAAATTTGATGACACTATTGAGCATGACCGTGACCATTTATTTGAGTTCTTCGGCCTAAGGACTGTCTATGATCGTTATCTTCTAAGACATCCTGACAATCGTTTCGTAATAGAGACACCGCAATATTTCTTTCTTCGTGTTGCCTGTGGCTTATCAAATACCCCAGAAGAGGCAATACGTTTTTACAAACTAATTTCTTCACTTGAATATCTTCCATCTAGTCCAACTCTCTTCAACTCCGGTACGACACACCCTCAAATGTCGAGTTGCTACCTTCTTGACTCACCAGAAGACAGCCTGGAAGGCATATATAAGAGATACACAGATATCGCCCAGCTTTCTAAATTCGCTGGTGGCATAGGTGTAGCTTGGCACAGGGTCAGATCACAAGGATCTTTAATAAAAGGCACAAATGGTCTTTCAAACGGGATAATTCCATGGCTCAAAACTCTAGATAGCTCTGTTTCAGCTGTTAATCAGGGAGGCAGGAGAAAAGGAGCCGCATGTGTTTATCTGGAAACTTGGCATGCAGATATAGAGGAATTTCTCGAACTGCGTGACAATACAGGAGATCACCTAAGGCGAACTCATCATTTGAACTTAGCAAATTGGGTGCCTGACTTATTCATGGAAAGAGTTGAAAAAGACTGGCAATGGTCTCTTTTTGACCCTAAGGAAGTCCCTCACTTAACAGACTTGTACGGATCAGAGTTTGCAGCAGCGTATACGAAAGCTGAAGAAGAAGGTCTTTACGTCAAACAGATACCTGCTCGCGAGCTCTACAGCAAAATGATGAGAACTCTTGCTCAAACCGGCAATGGCTGGATGACATTTAAAGATGCTTCTAATACGAAATGCAACCAGACCGGAAAAGATGATCGAGTTGTGCACCTATCGAATCTCTGTACAGAAATATTAGAAGTTACAAACCAAAGCGAAACAGCCGTCTGCAATTTAGGGTCAGTCAATCTTGGAGCTTTAGCGACTACTGACTCTTTCGACTTTGAACGCCTAGGAGAAGTTATACGCACAGCAGTTCCTTTTTTGGATCGTGTAATAGACATAAACTTCTATCCGACGCAAGAAGCGGGCAACTCGAACAATGCATGGAGACCAGTCGGTCTTGGATTAATGGGCCTTCAAGATGTTTTCTTTAAGATGGGTTTGCCTTTCGATGATCCCAAAGCACGAGAATTGTCTAAGAAAATTTCAGAGGAAATATATTTCAATGCTCTTTGGGCATCAACTGAACTAGCAGAACAATCTGGACCGCATCCCAATTTTGAGCAAACACGGGCAGCTTCAGGTGATCTTCAATTTGACCTTTGGGGAGTAGAACCAAGCAATCCGGAACGTTGGGAAAGTCTAAGAAAGAGAATTTCTAAGCACGGTCTTCGTAACTCTTTAATGATAGCTATCGCTCCAACGGCAACAATTGCCTCTATAGCTGGCTGCTACGAATGCATCGAACCACAAGTATCGAACCTGTTTAAAAGAGAAACCCTCTCAGGTGAGTTTCTTCAAATCAATCGATATCTGGTTTCTGAACTACAAAATAGATCTCTTTGGACAGAAAGTATGGGCAATGCTCTGAAGCAATCAGAAGGATCTGTGCAGGAGATTGAGGGAATGCCAGATGACCTGAAGGAAATCTATAGAACAGCCTGGGAGATCCCAATGCGATCATTGATTGACATGGGAGCGGAAAGAGGCGCCTTTGTTGACCAAAGTCAATCCCTTAATCTTTTCATGGAATCTCCAACAATTGGGAAACTGAGTTCTATGTACATGCATGCTTGGAAATCTGGTTTAAAAACGACCTATTACTTAAGATCAAGACCAGCCACCAAGATTAATAAGACAACTATAAACACTGACAACTCAACAGAAGCAACTGTAGAAACTTTTACAGACGCAGAAGCAATCGCTTGTTCGTTAGAGAACCCAGAAACTTGTGAGGCCTGCGAGTAAATGGCACTCTCCGAAGTCTTTCCTGAACCATCTGCTGCTCCGATAGATGAACCTCATTCATCTCCAACAAAACGGCCTAAAAATATTTTAGACCCTGGCTTTGATCTAACTCTCAGGCCTATGCGTTACCCCTATTTCTATGAGATGTATCAAGACGGAATTAAAAACACTTGGACTGTAGACGAAATTGATTTCACTACCGACCTCAATGACTTACGCAGCGGAAAAATGGATTCTGCACATATACATTTAGTAAAAAGACTTGTAGCTTTCTTTGCAACAGGTGATTCAATAGTCGCAAACAATCTTGTTCTTAATCTTTATAAACATATAAACGCTCCTGAAGCGCGAATGTATTTGTCACGCCAACTATATGAAGAAGCTCTACATGTACAGTTCTATCTCACGCTTCTTGACAATTACATACCTGATCAAGATGAAAGAGAAGAAGCTTTTGCAGCTATACATAACATCCCTTCGATTCGAAAAAAAGCCGACTTCTGCTTTAAGTGGATGGGGTCTGTTGATGACCTTGACGTTCTTGACACAAGTGAGAAACGCAAAGATTTTTTAATGAATTTAATTTGCTTTGCTTCTTGCATAGAAGGATTATTCTTTTTTGGAGCCTTTGCTTATGTTTACTTTTTGCGTGACCAAGGACTACTAGATGGATTGGGTTCCGGCACAAACTGGGTTTTCAGAGACGAAAGTTGCCATATGAATTTCGCTTTTGCTGTTGTAGATACCGTTAGGGAAGAACAGCCAGAGCTCTTTGATGAAAGCTTCAAAAGTCGAATAGTAGAAATGATTGAAGAGGCAGTTGAATGTGAGTATCAATTCGCTGAAGACCTATTAGGTGGTCAAGGAGTTAACGGTATGTCGCTCGCTGATACTCATGAGTACCTAAAATGTGTAGCAGATCAGCGTCTAGCAAGATTCGGTATAGAGCCAATATATGGTGCGAAAAATCCCTTCGGTTTCATGGACCTACAAGATGTTTCTGAACTAACTAATTTTTTCGAGAAGACGGTAACCGCTTATCAAACTGGCGTTGACGGTGAGTTTTCCATGGACGAAGAATTTTAGATCATTCCTCCCCCCTCCGATTCCCCAATCGGACGTAGATGAGGTCCCCTTTTAGGAGGGGGCCTCATCTGATTTTGGAGAACGACGTCTAACTGCGACAGCACCAGCTCCTAGGAAAATAACTGCACCAAGAATAGAACCTAAAAGTATCGAAGAATTAGACCCTTCTGAATCTCGCGTCTGTATAGAGTTTTCTTCCTTAGTCTTACTTGCTGAAAGTTTTAAAGTGCTTGTAGTTGCAGCAACTTCGGTTGTTGATACAACAGGTGAAACGCTTTTCTCGTATTCTTCATTTCCTGAATTATGCGATGAAGTTGCAGTCGCAGCACTGGGAGTACCAACTTCTACTTCACTCTGCGTGTCAAATTTCTCTATAGTGCGAAAAGGACCAGAAATTTCATAAGTTACGCCGGTACGGCTGCCATAAGACCCTGAACCCCAATTAATTGCTGGAATAACATCACGAACCAACCTGCTGCCTTCACCTCTTTGTGAACTTATATAAAGACGATTTCTATAAGGGTCAAAACAGGGACCTGTTAGTGCTGAAAACTCATGTCTTGGATCAACAATTCGGCAGAAAGGTGAAACTGAACCTTCAGGACTTATTACAACTAATTCCATATTTCCGTTAGTCTCAGCTACAAAAACATCACCTGTTAAAGGATCGACTGTGAGATCATCGATACCTGTAAGAGGTTGTCTACCGTTTTCTCCATCCCAAATAATCTCATATCGATTAGACAAAAGATCTATAGCGTGAACGCGGTTATCCAGTCTGGTTGAGAAATAAACAAAATCTTTCTCATACCAACAACCTCTACCGCCCGGCATTAATTTTCCTTGACTGACTTTTTCTCTATTTAAGATTGATGAATCTAATGGATTAGGTACCTCAATCCAGCTGATAGTTCTGTCATTTTCCAACTTCATTGCTTCGAGTGAACCTTCAACTAGATCAGGCCATCTTGATGGGCTGTATCTGTAAAAAAGTCCTTCTCTATGGTTTTCGGTGATGTACAAACATTTTCGAATAGGGTCAATTGCTATCCCTCCATGATTTCGGGAACCAATTCCTTCGAGTTTCGTGGGAAGTTGGACACCTTGAGGATCGCACTCCCAAACCTTTCCTTCGTTGAAAAGATCTGACTCACATGACAACCAGGTGCCCCATGGAGTAGCAGTTCCTCCAGAATTTGAATGGCTCCACGCCAAAATCGGATGGGCTCCAATCACTGAACCAGTGCTATCAAAGTGTATAGAGGAAGCACCACCCCATGTCTCGTCAGGTGTCAGGAAATTACTTACTTCACTGTTTGAAGCTAAGAACCAGCCATTATTTCCATCAGGAATTGTTCCTGCTCCAGAAGGAAACAAGTGCCATTGATAATCAGTTCCTTTTATCAAATCACCGCCAACGGCTACGACTTTTGATTTGAAACCTTCAGGCAATAAGAAACCGTTTTCATCAGGTTCCACTTCTTGGATAGATCCGTATGGCCCCATTTCTGTGGTAGCTCTTAAGGTTTCTCCGTCTAGGAAAAACCCAATACCAGCTAATCCAGATATGCCACTCTTTAAAAACGAACGTCGGTCCATTTGATCTCCCGGATAAGTCCAGAACCGACCCTAGTCACTTGAAGTTCACTCGGTGATGTTTTCGTCTTTTGTTGCTCTTCTTCGAACTGCTACAGCTACTGCGATTATTGCAGCAACTGCTGCTGAAACCCCTCCTATAAGGCCTCCGTTGCTTCCGCTTTCACTTTTTGCGGGAGCTGCTTTTTCTGCTGCTTTTGTCAGAGTTGTAGTTGGTGCGGCCGTCGTGGTTGTAGTTGGTGCGGCCGTCGTGGTTGTAGTCGGAGCCGCTGTCGTGGTTGTATTCGGAGCCGCTGTCGTGGTTGTAGTTGGTACAGCTGTCGTGGTTGTAGTCGGAGCCGCTGTCGTAGTAGTGGTTGGTGCTAACGTTGTTGTCGTGGTTGTAGTAGTCGGTGGCGGTGGGACGAATCTTCCTCTAAATGGTCCAGAAATCTCATATGTGACTCCGGCATTGTAATGGTTGCCATCGGTGTATGCCGCAACCACTTCAATAGCCTGTTTATTCGACGGGCCTCTTTGTGAACTGAAATATAGGCGATCTCGATTTGGATTGAAGCATGGCCCTGTCAT
>CETM01457032.1_pt1 | contig 10637 bp, 5 predicted proteins | sample 361451 | NCBI WGS metagenome assembly CETM01 (sample SAMEA2622690, study PRJEB7988) | marine metagenome | isolation source: saline water (ENVO:00002010), including
TTGAGGAGCCTCAGATGTTGAGATTGGCCGTGGTTTCTCTTTCTGTTTTATTTCAACAGGTTTCTCCCCAGTGAGTGAAATTTGTGCAGTTTGAGCCCAAGCAGGTTTTTCGATAGCCCTTTTCTCTTCAGTTTGTGGCGCTAATGATGTAATCCCGGTAATCCCTCCACTGGATTCGGGCTCGGTAGGTGTTGATTCAAGCGTATATGCGATTGAACGCTCAAGCCTCTCTAAAACTCGCCAAGAGTTACGTAATCTAACTTCTCTTTTCGTAGGATGTACATTTACATCAACTTCCTCATGAGGCAAATCAAGCAATAGTACTGCCACTGGGTGCCTTCCTTGCATCAGTCTTGTGCGGTATCCTCTGCGGATAGATTGCAAAAACGGTTGTGCTGCAACCGGCCTTCCATTGATCAATATGTGAATTTCATCACCCTTGCCTCTGGTTATATCCGGGGTGGAAATCCATCCAGTCCAAACTTCTTCACCGGGCGCTTCTAAATCACCAGGAGGAGAGGAGATTTCAATCATTTTTCCAGCCTGTCTGCCTAATACATCATACAGTCTATCTTCCATTTGTTCAACAGCAGGAACTTCGAGAATGATTTTTTCATCACTTGTCAATCTGAATCCAACTTCTGGGTGACTGATTGCATGAGAAACAACCACATCAACGATTTTGCTGGTTTCAGTTGCCGGTCTGCGTTGGAATGCAAGCCTTGCTGGTTGGTTTGTGAAAATATGTGAAACTTCTATTGAAGTTCCCTCTGCGATTCCAACAGGCTCAATCACTCCCTTGTTTCCGTTATCCATTACGATTCTTCTTCCTTCTGTTTGTGCTGGCCTACTGGAAATAGACAACTTGCTGACCATGCCAATACTTGCAAGAGCTTCTCCTCGGAATCCCAGTGTACCAATTGCTGCAAGGTCCTCTTCACTGGCTAGTTTACTAGTTGCATGCCTATCCAGGGAGAGGGTCAAATCCTCTTCATGAATTCCAGATCCATTATCTGTAATTCGCATTAGGTCAAATCCACCACGCTCGATATCAATCGTAATTTGGGTCGAGCCTGCATCGATTGAATTCTCAATCAATTCCTTAACCACTTGAGCAGGCCTTTCAACAACCTCTCCTGCAGCAATATGGCCGATGGTTCTCTCATCGAGTTGTTTGATTCTAGAGGGTTCAGTCATTGTTCTTCCTCCATTATTTTCAACAGTTCGTATAAGGCATCTTGGGCCTGTCTAGGGCTCATAACATCCGGGTCAATATTTGCAAGGGCTTGCTTCAGCGCTTCGCCTAAAGCATCCTTTTCTACTCTTATTTGTGGTTGCCCTACAAATCCTAGCAAAGAGGATTGACCAGCACTGCGTGCCGAGGGTGTTCCCTTTTCTCCTGCCTTTGCACCATGCGCTTGTCTTTCCAAAAATCCAAGCAAGTCACTAGAACGTTCAACAACGTGGCGTGGTAAACCTGCTAAAGCAGCAACTTGCACTCCATATGAGTCATCACAAGGCCCATCTGCGACAGTATGTAGGAATTTTAACTCACCATCTGCTTCTGCAACTTGGACATGTACATTGACTAAGCCCTCGGCATCACCTTCTAGCCCAATCAATTGATGATAATGAGTTGCAAAGAGAGTTCTTGCTCCGATTCTTTTGCAGATATCTTCAGTCACTGACCAAGCGATGGATAATCCATCAAAGGTTGATGTGCCTCTACCTATTTCATCCAATAGAATCAACGATTTGCCAGTAGCACGTTTTAGAATATGTGCAACTTCCATCATTTCCATCATGAATGTGGAGCGACCCCTGCGGATATCATCTGACGCTCCAACTCTAGTGAAGATGCGGTCTACCAATCCAATCTGGGCACTATTTGCTGGAACAAAAGAGCCAACCTGAGCCAATACAGAAAGCAATGCTGCACACCGAAGGTGAGTTGATTTCCCACCCATATTTGGTCCTGTAATCAATAGGAATCTTCGTTTACGGTCTAAGCGTATATCGTTCGGTACAAATCCACTCTGTATTTCTAGCACTGGATGGCGCAAACCTTTGGCCACCAATCTTTCATCATCGTGAATTGCTGGCCTTGTCCAAGACCGATTCCTAGCAACTTCAGCAAAGCATTGCAAGACATCGATTTGAGCTACATGAGAACTAATCATGCCCAAAGTTCGAGATTTTTCACGGCATCTATCGCGCAAATCTCTGAACATATCATATTCGATTGCATTCGCTTTGGAAGCAGCAGTCACAAGTTTGTCCTCCCACTCGACCAATTCATCGGTAACATATCGATTTCCATTTGTCATCTGTTGCCTTCTATTCCATTCTTCAGGAACTTTAGCAAGGTGGGTTTTTGTGACTTCAATATACCATCCAATTTGTCTGTTGTGCCGGACTTTCAATGAAGGTATATTCAATCTCGCTCTTTCCTTTATTTCTAGGTCTTTGAACCACTTATGTCCAATTGCAGCAGCCTTTCGCAATTCATCGAGTTTGGAATCAATACCTTCTCTGATTAGTCCTCCGTCCCTTAGAGAAAGAGGTTGCAAATCATTCAAATTCGCTTGAATATCAATTTTCATCATCTCTAGAACGTCCAAATCTTCAGCCAATTTGTTTAGTAAAGAATCGTCCACTTCTAAGCACAGTGACTTGAGTCGAGGCATTCTCTCCAACGCTAGACCGATTGCAACCAAATCACGTCCTCCAGAACGGTTGTATGATAACTGAGTAGCCAACCGTTCCATATCTCTAAGTCCCTTCAGGCTGTTTCGTAAATCATCTAAACGCCTAGATGACCTAGCAAGAGAAGCAACCGCATCTTGTCTCTCTTCAATTTCTTCTTTGATGGCTAAAGGCCTCAATAGCCATTGTTTCAGAGTCCTTCGGCCCATAGAGGTGCGACATTTGTCGATAGCACCCAATAGTGAACCTTCCTTTTCTCCAGACAAGGTCTGTGTGAGTTCAAGGTTACGAAGTGTGGTTTGGTCGAGGATCATATTTCCTTCAGGACGCATTATCTCGACTTCTCTAAAGTCGATAGAGTCAACAATATGCATAGCTGCAAGATAATCAGCGGCTAGTCCGGCTGCGTCCATGGCTAATGGTGAATCACCGAGGTCTATGTGCCCTAAATCAGCAACTTCAAGGATATTTTTCAAAGCGTCTTGACCCTTTCTGCGAGAGGATGTATGTTGAGAGAGAGTAATTCCGTCGAGTTGAGAGATCACATTCCTAACCTCTTCTCTATCTGCATCTCTTGGAGAGAAAATCAACTCTTTTGGATTGCTGCGAAGTAAATCATCCAAAAGCCTAGACCATCTTTCATCTCCATGATGTTCCATAGTCCATACATGGCCGGTAGAAGCATCAAGAATTGCCAGACCAACACCATCTGCCTTAATCGATATTGCCGCAAGCCCTGCAACTTCGTCAGTTCCAATCAGGCTTTCTTCATACAGTGAACCAGGTGTGTAAATCCTTGTAACCACCCTTTCGAGTAATTTAGCGCCTTCTCGTAATTCTTCTTCTTGCTCTGCCACGCATACTTTGTAGCCTGCTTGCAGCATTTGTCTTAGGTTGTCTTCAAGAGCATGCCAAGGGAAACCTGCCATAGGTATGGGTTCAGCCGCTTTTTTGTCCCTACTGGTCAATGCTAAACCTAGCACTTCCGAAGCAACTACAGCGTCATCATGGAATTGTTCGTAGAAGTCGCCCATGCGGAAGAAAAGAACAGAATCTGGATGTTCTGCTTTGATGTCCATGTATTGGTCCATCATTCCTCTTTTCGCCATCGGGACACATCCATTGCTTGCGCTAGGGTGTTGCTACTCTTGAGGGGGTTCGTAAATGATGCCCTTCTAACTAACTCATTCCTTCGGAATGATTGGTAAATTAATCAGAATACTTCACCTTTGCGAATCGCGTCGAAAATGTTCCATCCCATTATCGATATAACAAGTATTGAAACTAGAATAAAACCGAGATCTAAAATTCCTCTTAGGCTGGTGAATGAACTTCTAGCATTACTATCTATAGAAATCGCAGAGGGGTTATCTGAAGAATCAGATCCATGGATGGAAATCATCCCATCATCATCACAAACTGCGTATGTAGGAATAATATTCAACGGTTCAGGTAATTTTTCAATGCTAATTCCGTCATCTGAGATGATAGCAACGGTAGTTGAACCGATCCCTCCGAATAGCCATACATCACCATTATTGTCCCCTACTGCAGTAAAACTTGACATTCCAAGAGACTCGACCTTTCCATCGATAATCGATATTGAATCAGCAGTTCCTGTGGCGATGAATCCATCATCAGTGGCAAATATACCGTGAATAACACCTTCATCACCGATGTGGATGATTTCTATTGCCGGGGAATTAATGCCATCCCAAGTCACAGAAAGAACCAATTCAAACATTGGAGGAGATGTTGGATTTGAACCAAGCCAGTTTGCTGGTGCTTGCCAGGAGCCTCCAACAAGCCAACCATCATCAGTTGGAGTAATGACATCGAGATGCATAATTCCTTCGTGCTCTGAAAGAACTGGCTGAGGATTGCTATCAGCGTACCATATCGCAGCTAGAGAGTCACTTGTCCCATCTTGTACCACCATTAACAAAGCCAATCCATTACCTGAAACTTGAGTAGCAGTGATGTTTTCTCCAATGCCAAATTGACACCATTCCTGATCACAATCTGGACTACCATCACCGATGAAGCCGAGCATACCTTCATTGCCTAAGCAGGCTAAAGTTAACTCGCCATACTCGACTAAGCATGTGGCATATTGTGCATTATCTTCTACACTGTCGTGTGAGATTTTTATTCCCTCATCTGTTTGATAGAGAACCGTATCTCCTGCGGAATCTAAGACAATGCCATCAACATCCAGTGCACTTCCATCGTAAACTCCTGATAATTCACTTGACCAATCGATTAACACAGCGCCAATTATTACAACAATGCTGAATGCCGCAAACGACAACCATTGATGTTCAGATTCCTCTTCAAGGAGCCTTCGCCAGCCTGACATTACCCCCTCCTAAGGGTGCCTCGTCCATGACCTTTCCCCTACGGGGACTTGTTGTATTTGCATCGGTATGGTCATAAAGGGAGGGTGGGTCGCAAACTCGCCCGGAGGTATCAAGCATGGCACGTAAGCCCGCAAAGATGTATCGCAGACTGAAAGGTCCTGCATATACCCGACGCAAGTATATGGGTGGTGTTCCAAACAACCGTATTCTAAATTTCTACGCTGGCAATCGCCGTGCTGCTGAAACAGGAGAATTCCTAATGGAACTAAATCTCTTCGCAGATGAATCTTGTCAAATTCGACACACTGCTCTAGAAGCAGCCCGTGTTATTTCTAACGCTACCATTAGGAATGCCGCTGGTGCAATGAATTATGCGCTACGTATTCACACCTACCCACATCATGTTCTACGTGAGAACAAGCAGGCTACTGGTGCTGGTGCAGACCGTGTTTCTCAAGGAATGCGCTGTGCATTCGGAAAGAATGTAGGTACTGCTGCTAGAGTAAAGCGCGGTCAACGTGTAATCTCCTTACAATTCACTCCTGAACATTACTTAGTTGCAAAGGACGCTCTTCGTAAGGCTAGCATGAAGTTCCCAACTCCGTGCACAACCAAGTTAATCCGTGGACACGAGCACGTCAAAGGACTGGTTTGATTCAGTTTTGCAGTCGGCAGATTGCAAAGTTATTGCTAATATTGCAACCTGCCTCAATTGGTACCGAGCGTTTCATGAATAATGCATTGACAGGACAAATTTAGAGGCGATAATCATGCGAATTGCAGTTCTTATCGAAGAAAAATGCAAGCCGAAAAGCGAAGCGTATGATTATCTAAAGAAATGGGCGGGTTCTTGTGGTGCCGAATGTATTCAAATGGATGGCGACAAATTCAAAATTTTAGAATCCGCCTGTCCACCTTGTTTTGTTAGGGCCAGGCATTGTCCTGGTGGCGCTGTAGTAGTAGTGAATCTGCCTGCAGAACTAAAAACAGATATGATGCATAGATATTCTTTGAATGGGTTTAGATTATTCAGGCTACCAACTCCCTCCAAAGAATCGGTAGTTGGGATTTTAGGCCCCAATGGCATGGGTAAGTCTACGGCGTTCAATATCCTGAATGGTTCAATAATTCCAAATCTTGGAGATTTCCAAGCCGATGAAGTTTGGTGGGAAGATGTAATCTCTAGTCTCCCAAGAGGTGAGTTGAGAGATTTCTTAATCGATGTTAGTAACTCGGACATTACCGTTGCACTAAAGCCACAATATGTCGACCATATTCCTAAAGCAGTCAAAGGAAAAGTAGGCCAATTACTCAGTTCAGTTGATGAGAGAGGAATTTATGCAGAGATGGTAGAAAAACTTGGAATCGACCACCTCCTAGAAAGAGATCTCGACCAATTATCAGGAGGAGAATTACAAAGGGTTGCAATCTGTGCTACACTATTGAAAGATGCAGATGTCTATTTCTTCGATGAGCCCTCGTCCTATCTAGATATTCATGAGCGAATGCGAATTGTAAAAATCATCCAAGAGTTATCTGAAACATCTAGAGTAATCGTGATTGAGCACGACTTAGCAGTACTCGATGTACTGGCTGATTTAATTCACATAGTCTATGGTAAAAAAGGAGTATTTGGAATTTTCACTCCAGCCCGTTCTACAAGACAAGCCATCAATGCTTATCTCGATGGTTTCTTAGTTGAACAAAATGTCAGAATTAGAGATAAACCGATCAAATTCCAAACCCATACCGACCGTTCAAACGAATTGGGCAGCCCAGTTGTAGAATGGGGTGACCTCGAGAAGAGTTTGGGCGAATTCAATTTGAAGACAGGTTCGGGAAAGGTCCACCAGGCTGAAGTTGTAGGCGTGGTAGGGCCTAATGGAACTGGAAAATCAACAATGATCAAAATTCTAGCGGGCGAATATGAATACGATGGAGGATGGGTTACAGCCGATGCTTCAATTTCTTACAAACCTCAACACATTGATATCGATATGGATTGTAATGTTCAGACTTGGTTAGATGCTGAGGTTGGGCCAAAATGGCGAAGTGGAGAATATAATGTCAATGTGATTCGTGCAATGGGCGTTGATGAATTGTTGCTAAAGGAAGTAAACAATCTGTCTGGGGGTGAAGCTCAAGCAGTAGCAATCGCAATTTGTCTAGGGAGAGAAGCAGATCTGTACCTCCTAGATGAGCCAAGTGCCCACTTAGATGCGAATGCAAGAATGGAAGCCGCTAAGGCGATTAGAAGGACAATGGAATCTAATGAAAAAGCAGCATTCGTAATTGACCATGATGTGTATTTCATCGATATCGTTTCCGATTCCCTACTCGTTTTCGAAGGCGAAGGAGGAAAGCAAGGTATGGCAGAAGGGCCATTCCGGTTACGAACAGGCATGAATCGATTCCTCGAAGGGGTTGATGTGACTTTCAGAAGAGACCACGATTCAAAACGACCTCGTATCAACAAGGAAGCGAGTCGCAAAGATAGAGAGCAGCGTGCTAAAGGCGATTACTACTCCTTTGACTCATGAGGTGAAAAAATGCCAGCGCAAGTCCCTCCCGAAGCACAGTCAATCGGCAGGGCAAGAGGAAGATTATCTGCATCTTCCCTCACTACATTCCGCCGTTGTCAAAAACAATGGTTTCTAAATTACAGAATTGGATTGCGCAGCCCCCTCTCTCCCCATCAAGTAATGGGAATTGAGGTTGAGGATGCTCTATGTTCAATCTTAATGCACAGAGCCCCAGTTGTCGATTCATTGAATGAATTGCGGGATTGGTTACATAGTTTGGTTGAGGGATGCGCAAGTAAAGCGTTAGAAAATGGCAAGTCTACCTTTGAAGATGCGATGTGGAGCGAAGGCGATTTTGACGAGTATTTCGACATAGATGTCATTTCTCAGATGCTAAAGAATGGTATTTCATTACAGTTGGAAGAAGTCAGAGCATGTTTTGAAGCAGGCGGAGGGGTTCATGATTTTGAAATCCCAGCGCCTTGTTGGGATACTCCTCCTCATTTCACTCAGCCAGAGAAGGCGAATAGCATGATTTCTTGGAAGGATGAACCACACACATTCAGCGATGAGATTACTTGGCAAGATGCTTGGGAGATTGCTCGCCCTTGGGTTAAGGACCCGAGAAATCCTGAACCTCAAAGGATGTACCACAGAGACAAATGGGCTGCGGGTGAATGCGATTTAGTTCTTCGATGGGATGGCCAGATTCGTATTGTCGATATCAAGATGGGAGATGGTGAAGGAAAGTTCGCCACATCTCTTCCCGACCAACTGAATTTCTATGCATGGTTATGGAATGAAACTCATGACTCATCCTGCAACGGATTAGAAGGCTGGTATCTTACCAATGGTCTGCGCAAGGTTGTCGAAGTATGTCCGCTATCCACAGAAGAATACAGAGCGATTCACGACCAGATGAAGGCATGGACTACCGATAATACATTCCCACTATCATCTCCTTGTAATGGAGAAGCAGGTGGTTGCCACTGGTGTTCTCTCTCTCAAGTTCAGTACGCTGCTCCTGAAATTTCTATGCCGTGTGAACCACTGTCCTCTATTCCTTCTAGAGTCAATGTCAAAGGCAGATTACAAGGCGCATGGGGGCCGCTTCCAAACCACTATGGGGAGATGGTATTAGGGGCAATGATCCAAGCAGGAGATAAGATGGTGACACTAGAAGAAAGTCAGCCAGGAGCCTATCCTGCTATGCATGATTCACCTCAAGATGAAGTTGTAATCACCGGCGCTTTACCGGGTGTATGGAGGGGACAACCTCGTCTATATTTAGACGATAATTCTTCGATAGAAGTTGATTCGGATGCAAAATTAACTCGAATGGGAATGTTACGCACAAAGGCCAATGTTGAGGGAGTTGTACTATCCTGTTCTAAGCGCGACGGGCGAAGAGCAGATGGCCGCCCTTGGTCGATGTTATCCTTCCATCTTTGGGATGGTCACAGGGTAGCCGAAGTAGTCGCATTTGGTTCTGCAATCAATGGTACCATGCTTTCATTAAAACCAGGAATGGTTGTAAAAATGACTTCTGCCGAGTTGGGTTGGAGAGAAGGATTGGTGCAATTACGTATCGATTCTCGCACTACAAGAATCGAAATCAAATCGAAGCCTTGAATAGACTCCATGTGGGGCTTGCTTTGTTATGCCGGTGCGAAGTGCTAACCCCGAGACCGATGAAGTCGGGCGCTTCAATAGGCTTTCAGCCTCACAGGCTAACACCTGGGATGATTGTCCGCGCCTTTGGTGGTATCAAAATAAGATGCGATTGAAATTCCCACAAACTCCTCCCTTATTCTTGGGCAGAGCCGTTGAGGAATGCGTCAGTAGAGTTTTGATGGAATCACCAGGTCTAGTTTTTCCAACAGCTCCATTGAATGTCATGTCAAATGGGGCAGATAATTTACTTCCACTATTCGATGATGAGTTGCCGGAAGATTTCATGAGTTGGTGTGAATCTAGAGTTAAAATTCACTGGCCAAAGATCAGTGATCTAATGCGTGCTGAATGGTCTAAAGACCCTAGGAAAGCCGGGAATTGGCACGATTATTCGATGGATGTATATCGTGATATGTGCATAACAGCATTACGAATGCATATGGATGAGGTAATCGAGTGTAAGAATACGGTTAGTGAATTCGAGTTATCAGCTTGGCGCAACGGAAATCGACATGAAATTCCTGCGCCAGATGGTCGAGAAAAGACTGGCCTGCACCCATTAGCAAGTAGTGGAGACTGTACTATGGTGGAGGCATGGGAAATAGCAAGGCCATGGTTTGTAGACCCCGATGCTCCACAGTTCTCACTAAATGCAGTACACCCAGAACATTGGTTCCAAGGTGAATATGACCTAGTTTATCGCCACTGCGGTAAAATCAGAATAATGGATTTGAAGGCAAGTCGTGGCGGGGGAGATAGAAGTGGAAATTATATCGAACAATTGCGGATATATGCTATGCTGTGGTCTATTACTCATGATGGAGAAATCCCAGATGCCCTCGAAATTTGGTATCTTGGTGTAGGGGTTAGAAAGGTTGTTGAAGTTCCTTCAACAGATGAGATTACAAGCCTTGAAGAAAAACTCCATGATTTATGGCACGAAATCAAAGGAACAGAAGTAACGATTGAAGATTGCCCACCAATCCCTCGCCCATTGCGAGGATTTGGCGAGGGGGGAGTCAAGAGTGAAGACCCTGAAGAGTCAAGATGCACAATTTGCGATTGGGCCGGCCTGTGTCCGAATGGTACAGGAGATGATGACCTGCCCGAAGGTGGGGAACACCAGCCCCCTGGAGATCTCAAGGTGTATGATTTGACTCCATTTGCTGATTTAGTTCCAAGAGTGAACATTTTTTGTGAGGTTTTCAGTGTTACAAATGTGCCTGAAAAAGCACCGAATATCACCATCGAGGAGAATGGTGGATTTGCATTCGTGCGCATCATTGCAGAAGAAAGTGAAGGAGTACTTACTTATCCGGATAATCTGCAAAAAGGAGACACTGTAAGACTTATTGGAGTAATACCTTCAACTAAT
>CETM01120280.1_pt1 | contig 10631 bp, 8 predicted proteins | sample 361451 | NCBI WGS metagenome assembly CETM01 (sample SAMEA2622690, study PRJEB7988) | marine metagenome | isolation source: saline water (ENVO:00002010), including
CGCATTCGTTTTTGTACAATTAATGGCACGCTTGATCTTGATGTAAAGGTGGCACCTGGAAGTCAGAAAAAATCTTTAATCCCTTGGTATGCGCTACCAAATCGAAAAACCATAGATAACAAAATTATTTTTGGTCATTGGTCAACAATACATCTTGGAGCCGAAAATAATTTTAAAAAATATAATGTCTATCCTATAGATACCGGTTGTTTATGGGGCGGACAACTAACTGCAATGAGACTAGATGATGAAAAAATATTTAGTGTTACATCAAAGCAATCAAAGCTTTGACCGCAAAGATTATTTTCTTTCTAATATCTTGAAAATATAGTCAAAATCATCATTTTCACCCGCTTCATAATTATTTCTTGATATCTCTAACCATTGATTGCGGTCAAATTCAGGAAAAAATACATCGCCATCAGTAGTAGCGTTAACTTCAGTTATATAAAGTCTTTTTGCTTTATGTAATGTTTGTTCATACAAGGCTGCACCGCCCATGATCATCAATTCAGGAAATTTTTTACAATAAGAAAAAACTTCATCTATAGTATTTTTTACTATGCAGCCTTCAGCAAAATAGTTTTTATTCTTTGTGAGAACTATATTCTCTCTGCCTGGAAGTGGTCTTCCAATAGACTCATACGTCTTTCTACCCATCAATATGGGTTTACCCATCGTTATCTTTTTGAAATTCTTTAAATCTGAGGAAATATGCCAAGGTAACATTCCATCCTTACCAATAACTCGATTCTTACCCATGGCAACAATTATCGATAAATGCATAATTTTTGTATTAAGAAATTCATATAAAAAATTTATCAAATAGCAATTGGAGCGGAAATTTTTGGGTGTGATTGATAATTAATTAATTTAAAGTCTTCGTATTGAAATTCAAATATATCATTAATATCTGGATTTAATTTTATCTGTGGTAGCGCATAAGGTTTTCGCTTTAACTGTACATCAACCTGTGCTAAATGATTAAGATATAGATGCGCATCACCAAAAGTATGAACAAATTCACCCAAATCTAGTTTTGTAACCTTGGCAATCATCATTAGTAGTAGTGCGTAAGAAGCAATATTAAATGGTACACCAAGAAATATATCGGCACTTCGCTGGTAAAGTTGACATGATAATTTACCATTAGCAACATAAAATTGGAAAAGTGCATGACAAGGGGCTAGGGCCATATTATCGAGTTCGCCAACATTCCATGCGCTAACAATCAACCTTCTGGATTCGGGATTATTTTTTATTTGCTCTATAACTTCTGTAATTTGATCTATTGTTTTATCTTTTGCTTCCCACGAACGCCACTGTGATCCATAAACAGGACCTAAATCACCTTTTTCATTTGCCCATTCATCCCAAATTGTAACGTCATTACTATTCAAATATTTTATATTAGTATCGCCTTTCAAGAACCAAAGTAATTCGTAGATAATCGACTTCAAGTGTATTTCTTTTGTTGTGACTAATGGAAATCCTTCATTAAGATCAAATCGCATTTGGTACCCAAACACACTAAGTGTGCCAGTGCCAGTACGGTCATCTTTTTTAATGCCCTCTGCTTTAACATGGCTTAGTAAATTTAAATACTGTTGCAATTTACTTCCCTTCTCCCTAACGTACTAAATTAATCATTAAGCTTGTATGCCATTAATAAAAATATCATTCCGAATATTATCATGGGTATTGATAATAATTGCCCTAATGTTAACCAATTAAAAGCAATGTAACCGATATGCTGATCAGGCATTCGCACAAACTCAATTAAGAATCTAAATATGCCATAAAAAAATAAAAATAAGCCAGATGTAGCTCTAACCGGACGTGGGATTCGGGAAAACCACCAAAGTATTATAAATAAGACTAAACCTTCCAAAAATGCTTCGTATAGTTGCGAAGGGTGTCTGCTAATTCCTCCGGCCGCTGGGTCCGGGAATATCATTGCCCATGGTAGATTACTCGGGCCTCCCCAAAGTTCACCATTGATAAAATTTGCAATTCTTCCGCAGCCAAGGCCAATAGGAACAACTGGCGCAATAAAATCAGTAACTCTAAAAAAAGAAATACTTCTGTTAAAACTAAAGAACCATACAGCAACAATAACGCCGATCAAACCGCCGTGAAATGACATCCCACCCTTATGAATATAAAAAATTTCTAATGGATGTTCTAAATAATAACTAAAGTTATAAAAAATAATTGAACCGAGGCGACCACCAATAATAATTCCAAGCATAACAAAAAATACTAAATCGCCAATCTGTTGATTATCTAATAACAATTGAGATTGGCGAACTCGATATTTCAACAAAAACCAGGCGGTCAGAATCCCCACGACATAACTAATGCCATACCAGTATATTGAAATAAAACCCAAATCAATTGCGACGGGATCAATGTTTGGATAGGAAATCATGATTAATAAATATTAACATGTTAAAAAAAGTCGGCTTTAACAAAAAAATCAAAGATTGAATGTCTCAAAAACTTGATTTAGTGAGAAAAAACAAGAATGATAAGCAATCTCAAAAACGATTTATGTTGCAATGCAATATAAAAATAATAAAATTTTGGGAAAATTGTACTAATAACATTTAGTTAGTAGGCAATTCGAGATTAAGAAAAATTTATATCTCCGATAGATAGTCTCATCGAGAACAGGGAAATCACTATCTATAACCGAAATAATATAAAAACCTAAAAAAGAGGTAAATATAGTAATGGCTACAGAAAACAAGAAACTGCAGCAATGGGTCGAGGATATGGTGGCACTTTGCCAGCCCGATAACGTTGTTTGGTGTGATGGCTCAAAGGATGAATGGTCAAGAATGTGGGACATATTAGTAAAGGGCGGTACTGCAAAAAAACTAGACGAAAAAAAACGCCCTAATAGCTACTACATTCGTTCTGTTCCAGCCGATGTTGCGCGTGTTGAAGACCGTACTTTTATCTGCTCTGAAAAAGAAGAAGACGCAGGTCCAACTAATAATTGGTGTGAACCTGCTGAAATGAGGGAAACATTAAATAAATTATTCACTGGTTGTATGAAGGGACGTACTATGTATGTCATTCCATTTAGCATGGGTCCGATTGGATCCGACATTGCGAAAATCGGAGTAGAAATTTCTGATTCACCATATGTTGTTACAAATATGCACATCATGGCCCGCGTTGGCAAAAAAGTACTAGATGTTTTAGGCGCAGATGGTGATTTTGTCCCTTGTCTACATTCCGTGGGCGCACCATTAGCCGAAAACGAAAAAGATGTGCCTTGGCCATGTAACCCTGATAATCGATACATCGTTCACTATCCAGAAACCAGAGAAATCTGGTCATTTGGATCGGGTTACGGTGGTAACGCACTGCTTGGTAAAAAATGCTTAGCTTTACGAATAGCATCAACAATGGCGAGAGATGAAGGTTGGCTAGCAGAACATATGTTAATCCTTAAATTAACTAGTCCTGAGGGAGTTGTTAAATATGTCGCTGGCGCATTTCCAAGTGCATGCGGCAAAACAAACTTAGCAATGTTGACACCAACAGTTCCTGGTTGGAAAGTTGAAACAATAGGGGATGACATCTGCTGGATGAAATTCGGTAGTGATGGTCAATTGTATGCAATTAATCCGGAAGCTGGCTTCTTTGGTGTTGCACCTGGTACAAGCATGCACTCAAATGCTAATGCGATGTACTCACTCGAATCAAACTCTGTCTTTACCAACGTAGGTGAAACAGATGACGGTGATGTTTGGTGGGAAGAAATGACTGACGAACCTCCAGCACACTTAACTGACTGGAAAGGGAATGATTGGACACCTGAGTCTGAGACACCCGCTGCTCACCCTAATGCACGATTTACGGCACCTGCTGCACAGTGCCCGGTAATTGCCGATGAATGGGAAGACCCTAAAGGTGTACCCATTAGCGCAATACTTTTTGGTGGACGTCGTGCAACTACCGTTCCTTTAGTAACGGAGGCTTTGGACTGGAATCACGGTACCTTTATTGGAACCATTATTGCTTCTGAAATGACAGCTGCGGCATTTGGTGCAATTGGTCAATTACGTCGTGACCCAATGGCAATGCTGCCATTTTGTGGTTATAACATGGCTGATTACTGGGGTCACTGGTTAGATATGGGTAAAAAAGATGGCGCTAAATTACCAAAGATTTTTTATGTCAATTGGTTTCGTAAAAATGATGCTGGTAAATTCATGTGGCCTGGTTTTGGCGAAAACAGCCGTGTATTAAAATGGGTTTTTGAGCGTTGTATTGACTCGGCCGAAGCAATTGATACGCCAATTGGTAAAATGCCAACTCTGGATGGAATTGATTTCGATAATCTAGAAATGGATGAAGCTGACAAAGCTAATCTATTGCGAGTTGATGTTGAAGGTTGGTTACAAGAATTGCCGGGCATTGAGGAATACTATGATAGCTTTGGTGATCATTTACCGGGAGAATTACGTCAACAAATTAAGGCTTTGAAAGAACGTCTTGAATCAGCAAAGCAAGCGGTCGCGTAATTTTTTATTCAATTGATTAAATAAGCCCGCTTCTTGCGGGCTTTTTAATATGTAATACATATGGAGAATATTAAATATGATTGAAATGAATTTTGAATTAGCAGAAAAAATTGCAAAAGCTGCGCATAAAAAAGCTAAAGAATTAAATCGCCCAATGAGTGTTTCTATTGTTGATGAATCAGGACGAATGGTTTATTACTCGCGTGCCGATGGTGCTGGTTTTTATACTTTTGATACATCTAAAGCAAAAGCAATGGCTGCCGCATCATTTAAACGTTCAACAATGGAAATTGACGGTATTAAAGATCAAAATCCACTATTATGGTTTTCTATTCCAAGTGTAATTCCTGGTAATGCGCTACCAAGTCCGGGTGGACGACCCATTATGAAAGATGGCCAATGCATTGGCGGTATAGGAGTCGGCGGAGGATTGCCTGATGAAGATGACGCGTGTTGTGAAGCAGGCCAATCGGTTATTTAAATTAAATTTTATACCCAAATTTACTTTCTAATTGCGACATAAATTCATCAATTGTAAACGTATGATTTTGTGTGCCATGGCAAGATATTTTTATTGACCCCATTAAAGACGCAATTTTTCCCGCAATCTCAATATCCATATTATTAACGAGACCATAGAGTAATCCGGCACGATATGCATCACCACAACCTGTAGGGTCTGAAATTGATTCTGGTTCAACGATGGGTACTTCAATTAATCCTTCTTTAGTATAAATATGTGATCCTTCGCCGCCGCGAGTCACAATCAAAGCTTCGACTTTTTCCGTTATTTCTTTTTTTGATAAACCTGTTTTTTCTTTCATCATTTGCCATTCATAGTCATTAACTGTTACCCAATTTGCCTGTTCGATGAACTGAATAAGTTCTTCTCCATTAAACATTGGCAGACCTTGTCCTGGATCAAAAATAAAAGGAATATTTTTTTCAGTAAATTGCTGTGCATGTTTTAGCATACCATCACGACCATCAGGTGAAACAATTCCTAAACTGCAGGATGAAACATCACTAATATTATTTTCTTGGGAATGATTCATCGCGCCAGGGTGGAATGCTGTAATTTGATTATCATCTAGATCAGTTGTAATAAATGCTTGAGCGGTATAGGCATCTTCAATAACTTTTATATATTTGCGATTAATATTGTGACTATCCATCCAATATGCATAAGATTCAAAATCTTTTCCAACAGTTGCCATAGGCAAAGCAAGTGATGTATCTAATAAATTTAAGTTATAGGCTATATTGCCAGCACATCCACCAAATTCTCGACGCATCTCAGGAACAAGAAAAGAAACATTTAGAATATGCACCTTATCCGGAAGTATGTGATTCTTAAATTGGTCTTGAAAAACCATAATATGGTCATATGCCATGGATCCGCATATCAGTACACTCATAAAAATTACTCCTATATGTTAAGAGGCCTTTACCAATTTAACTTCATTATTGATATTGGATTTAGTTAGCATCTCTTTTAAAAATTTACCGGTATGTGATGTGGGATGCTCAGCTAATTCTTCTGGGGTGCCAACCGCAATAATTTTTCCACCACCATCCCCTCCTTCAGGTCCCAAATCAACAATCCAATCAGCGGTTTTAATTACATCAAGATTGTGTTCAATCACGATTACCGTATTACCATGACTTTTCAGTCGATAAAGTATATTGAGCAATTGCTGAATATCATGAAAATGCAGTCCCGTTGTTGGTTCATCAAGAATATATAATGTTTTACCTGTATCTCTTTTTGAAAGTTCTTTAGAAAGTTTTATCCTTTGTGCTTCTCCGCCAGAGAGTGTTGTCGCGTTTTGCCCCAATTTAATATATGACAACCCAACATCTATTAATGTTTGTAATTTACGCGCAAGCACCGGAACAGCATCAAAAAATTCTCTTGCCTCTTCTACGCTCATTTCAAGAGTTTCATGAATATTCTTACCTTTATAACGAATATCTAGTGTCTCACGATTATACCGTTTGCCTTTACATGTATCACAAGGAACATAAATATCAGGTAAAAAATGCATTTCAACTTTTATTAACCCATCGCCCTGACATGCTTCACATCGACCACCTTTAACATTAAAACTAAAACGCCCTAATTTGTAGGCGCGAGAACGTGCTTCCTGAGTAGCTGCAAATAATTCGCGTATTGGTGTAAACAGTCCTGTGTATGTTGCGGGATTTGATCTTGGTGTACGTCCAATTGGGCTCTGATTAATATCAACTACCTTGTCAAAATGTTCTAAGCCAGTAATTGATTTGTGTGGAGCCGGGCTTGTATTGGCACGGTTTATATCACGTGCAACAATTTGATAAAGCGTATCATTAATTAGAGTTGATTTACCTGAACCCGATACGCCTGTGATACACGTCATTAAACTAGCTGGTATATTAAGATTAACTCCTTTTAGATTATTACCACTGGCCCCTTTTAATTGTAAAACTTTTTTCTGATTATATGGTATGCGATGATCTGGGATTGATATTTCTTTTTTCCCTGCTAGGTACTGACCAGTTAATGATTTTTTATTCTTAGTAATCTCTTTAGGAGTGCCTTGTGCAACAATTTGCCCGCCATGTGACCCTGCCCCAGGACCAATATCGATAACATGATCAGCTGCATTGATTGCTTCTTGATCATGCTCAACAACGATTACAGTGTTACCTAAGTCACGTAGATGAAATAATGTCTTTAATAAGCGCTTATTGTCTCTTTGATGCAATCCAATCGAAGGCTCATCGAGAATATACATGACGCCAACTAAACCTGCGCCTATCTGACTTGCCAATCTGATACGTTGTGCCTCACCACCAGATAGTGTTTCAGCACTACGTTCAAGCGTTAAATAATTTAGCCCGACATTAACCAAAAAAATTAACCTGTCATTAACTTCTTTTAGAATTTTTGATGCAATTTTTCCTCTGGCACCAGTTAATACTAGAGATTCAAAAAATAATTTAGCCTTACTAACTGACATAGCGGTAATGTCCGGCAATGTAATACCGTTAATTTGTACGTTACGTGCAGATTCGTTTAATCGTGTGCCGGAGCAGGTAGGACATGGTTTATGTTGTTGATATTTGAGTAATTCTTCTCTAACCATAGACGATTCACTTTCAAGATAACGTCGTTGTAAATTAGGAATAACGCCTTCAAAAGCATGTTTTCGAATAATTGGTTTTTTTCCTCCGCGTAGATACTCAAACTTAATTTCAACATCATCACTACCATATAAAATAACATCTCTTATATCGTCCGGTAATTCCTTGAATGGTACATCGACATCGAATTTATAGTGAGATGCAAGTGAATTTATCATTTGAAAATAATAAACGTTTCTTCTATCCCAGCCTTTAATCGCGCCTCCAGGTAAACTTAGTTCAGTATTTTGAATAACTTTATTTGGATCGAAGTATTGAATTATTCCTAGGCCGTCACAGTCTGGGCATGCCCCTGCTGGATTATTAAAAGAAAATAATCTGGGCTCTAATTCATTAAGACTGTAACCACATTTATTACAAGCATGGCGAGATGAAAACAATTGCTCATTAGATTCATCAGCATCCATAGCGATGATCAGCGCAGTACCTTCTGAAAGACGTAAAGCTGTTTCAAACGATTCTGTTAAGCGTAAACGAAGGTCGTCTCTAACCTTAAAACGATCAACAACAACTTCGATTGTATGTTTTTTTCGAAGCGCAAGTTTTGGAGCATTATCAAGCTCAACAATTTTGCCATTAATGCGTGCTCGGATAAATCCTTCGCCGCGAAGACGCTCAATAATTTGAATATGTTCTCCTTTACGTTCCTGTATCACTGGAGCCAATAACATAAGACGTTCTTCTTCTGTACGTCCTAGAACTAAATCCACCATCTGTGAGACTGTTTGTGCTGCTAATGGAATCTGATGAGTTGGGCAATGTGGAACGCCAACGCGCGCAAACAAAAGACGCAAATAATCGTAAATCTCAGTTATTGTTCCAACTGTTGAACGTGGGTTATGAGATGTACTTTTTTGTTCAATAGAAATTGCTGGCGATAATCCTTCAATATGATCAACATCTGGCTTTTCCATCATCGAAAGAAATTGTCTTGCATAAGCTGACAGCGATTCAACATATCGCCTTTGACCATCAGCGTAGATAGTGTCAAATGCCAATGAAGATTTACCAGAACCAGATATACCTGTTACAACAACTAGCTTGTCTCGAGGAATATCGACATCGATATCTTTCAAGTTATGTGTCCGGGCACCACGTATGCGAATTGTGTCCATTTATAAAAATTTCACTATTTTTTAGGAAGCAACCTGCTAATATAAATCCTTTTTTGATTTCAATCCAAATTAAGTTCTATTAAGTGAATTCAGTGTCTATGTCAGCTACAGAATTAAAAGCTGTTTTATCGCTTGCGTCGGTGTTCTTCTTGAGAATGCTGCCACTTTTTATGATATTGCCAGTCCTGAGTCTAGCGGAAAATAGTTATACGCATACAACCCCGCAGTTGCTAGGCTTGGCTTTGGGTATTTATGGTCTAACACAAGCTGGCCTACAGATTCCGTTTGGCGCATTATCTGATCGATGGGGCAGAAAACCCATAATCATCCTAGGGTTGCTCATCTTCGGGGCCGGTAGTTTTATCGCTGCAATAGCAGATTCTGTTTATGGCTTAATTATTGGGCGTGCGCTACAGGGAGCTGGTGCTGTCGCGGCAGCTATCATGGCGCTTACTGCTGACTTAACAAGTGAAGAATCTAGAACTAAGGCAATGGCATGTATAGGCATCAGCATAGGGGCTGCTTTTTCTATTGCCTTTATCTTAGGCCCAATACTCTATTCATATATCGGAATAAAAGGGATATTTTATCTAAGCGCATGTTTATCAGTCCTAGCAATCATTACATTATTAGTAGTTGTTCCAAACTCCAAAGGACAAACACAAAATACAAACCCGCCTAATTTACAAGAAATAAAATCGGTATTTGTTAATCCGTCATTATTGAAGCTTGATATCAGCATCTTTTCATCGCACTTAATATTGATGGCAAACTTTGTCATCATTCCGATCACATTAAGAGATAGCATGCAAATTACACCTGCACTGCACTGGCAGATCTATTTGTCAGCTATATTTTTATCCTTATTCATTATGGTGCCCTTCATAATTTTTGGAGAACGGCTCAAAAAAGAAAAATTATTTCTTACCATTAGCATTTTATTAATTATGCTTTCACAAATTGGTCTTGCATTATTTAGTTTAGAGATAAGTTTTATTATCATTTTCCTAATCTTATTCTTTGGTCCTTTCAATTACTTAGAGGCACTACTCCCTTCGTTGGTTTCAAAAACCAGCGACAAACCAACAAGAGGTGCTGCGTTGGGTGTATATTCAACCTCACAATTTATTGGGATTTTCATCGGTGGACTGGCAGGTGGCTTCTGTTACCAACAATTTGGCTTAATGAGTGTACATTTATTTTGCCTTTCTATAACAATCTTGTGGTTATTGCTAATCCTGCTTTTTTCCAAAAATGAAACCTCAAGTAAAAATGAGCTTGAAGAAGAAGCAGTCTAAAGCGAGAATACCAATAACGAATAACTAGGATAGTATAGCTTTCAAACAACAAACATCGGGAGAGCGCTAAAATGGCAAGAGGTGTAAACAAGGTCACGCTAATTGGTAATCTAGGTAATGATCCGGAGGTCAGATATAGTGGTAATGGAAATGCAGTTGCCAATGTTAGTCTTGCTACAGCCGAATCATGGCGAGATAAAGATAGCGGGGAACAACAGGAACGGACTGAGTGGCATCGTGTAGTTTTTTTTGGTCGACTTGCCGAAATTGTCAGTGAATATTTACATAAAGGTTCACAAATCTATGTTGAGGGCCGTCTCCAAACCAATAAATGGCAAGATAAAGAGGGGAATGACCGATATACCACGCAAATTGTAGCTAATGAAATGCAGATGCTTGGAGGACGAGGTGGTACCTCAAATAATAAAGAACCTGCACCTGAGTCTGATGACACAGTTGATAGCTCGCCAAAGAAAAGCGAGCCAATAGCT
>CETM01056014.1_pt1 | contig 10622 bp, 6 predicted proteins | sample 361451 | NCBI WGS metagenome assembly CETM01 (sample SAMEA2622690, study PRJEB7988) | marine metagenome | isolation source: saline water (ENVO:00002010), including
CAAACTCATCGCAATGGGTGTGCTACTAAGATCCGGGATATCTCCCTGGTTCTTCGACAATCTGAGTTAGCGATTTTTCTATGCCAAGCTTGGTTCCAGCGTAAGCCGCAATTGGATGTACGAGGAAATTCATAACCCAGTACCAGACAGGGTATAGCAGCATCATCAAGTTACATACGACCATCGCGAACAGGAATCCACCTATTCCATAGCCATGCCAGGGATTTCTGTTGTGGCCTACGCGAGTTGCGATCAGGGTGCAAATGAACATGGTCACTCCGTAGCCAAGACCACCGAGTAGAATCAGCACTCAGGCAGATGAGGTTTCAACCTGGTGAGCAACTTCTTAGAATGTCCCTTGAAAGTCTTCAGGCCACGTATACAAAACTGCTCCGATCCCTTCGATCATCATAAAGAGGAAAACAGCGGGGGCAACGCTAAGAGTGACTGCTAAGACGCTTTTCAAAAACGGGATGATATTACCAACGATGATTGATGTAGTAGGTGAGAACCAGAACGGATAATTAGAAATCAAACGAGTGCTCTCAATTGATTATATCTGCTACTTATCGGTAACAGCGAGTTCAGCCGGTGTGCCTTCGGCAATGTAATGATTCCTGAAAAAAGCTTCGTCATGGCGCAGATTACCCGACGAAATTCGAAGTACGAAGTTGGGTCGGGTAAACTCACTGACTTCAAAGCTTATATTAAGTACCGGAAACAGTTAGTTTATCCGCCATAGCCCGACAAAGCAGGGCGACAGCGGACCAAAGCTACGATACAAATATGCGAAGGCCGGACGGCCCTACCCGGTGTAGTGATTACAGTAAAAGGCTTCGCCACACCTTTGGCCGACTGTGCCCCGACGAAGGAGAGACTAACTCAGGCTTTTTGTTGACCAGCGAATCTATCTGAATGAAAATAGATGGATTATCAGCATCTTGGAGATGAAAGTGGGCTTGTGATTAAGCAAAACTATAGACCGGCCGTCAGGGCGTGCCTTTTACTTCTGATTACTGTCAGTCCAAACGGCTACATTCAAGCTCAGCCAACTGCCGAATCAGCACCCAACAGAGTCGTGGCACCTCTCTATCAGGAGTCTCTGCGTCCTCAATTCCACTTCTCAGCCAGACAGTGGACTTTGACAAAGCTTAATCCGATGATTCGGCCTGATCCTCCACATGGTGGGGAACAAGGTTGGATCAACGATCCTAATGGTCTGGTTTATTACAAAGGCGAATGGCATCTATTCGCCAATGGAGCCGGCAGCTATTGGGTCCATGCCATCTCCAAAGACCTTCTTCACTGGAAGGAATTACCACCTAAACTTCATCGTGACCCAATCCTTGGTAATACGGCCTCAGGAAGTGCGGTGGTCGATTGGCACAACACATCAGGTTTTGGAACGGCGAAAGAAAAAGCTTTACTCGCCTTTTTCACCGGCTGGAAGGAAAAAGTGCAATGCATGGCCTACAGTACTGACCGTGGACGAAGTTGGACTAAATATGCAATGAATCCAATCCTGCGGCACGCGGATCGTGATCCCAAAGTGTTTTGGTACGAACCGGAATCTAAATGGGTCATGATTGTCTATGGTCCTCCCGGCAGAAGTTACATTTTCTTCGAATCTAAAGATTTGAGAAACTGGAAGAAGCTCAGCACGTTTCCAGATATGTTTGAATGCCCGGACATTTTTCAGCTCCCTCTGGATGGAGATAAACAGCAGATGAAGTGGGTGCTCTCTGATGGAAACGGTAGCTATGTTATCGGCCAGTTTGACGGCACTACGTTTCATACGGAGCAGGAAAAAGAAGCATTGGATTATGGATTTAATTTCTATGCCACTCAGACCTGGAGCGATGTGCCAAAACGCGATGGACGCTGTATTCAGATGGCATGGATGCGCGGCGGAAAATATCCCGACATGCCTTTCAATCAACAATTGACTTTCCCCTGTGTGCTCAGCTTACGCTCAATTCAGGACAAAATGATACTGTGCCGCTATCCGATTGAAGAAATCACTCAGCTTTATAAAAAAGAGCACGAGTGGGAAAACATCGAGGTCGGCAACGGCAATACTCTGTTGTCGGGAATTAAAGGGGATCTGTTTGATATTGAAATCGAATTTGATCCGGCCGAGTCGGATGCACTCGGTTTCAAGATTCACGGGCATGACGTCCAATACACAACCAAAACCGAAAAAGTCGTTTCGCGTCGCACGCATCCCATGCCTGTGAAGCTTAACAACGGCCTCATCCATCTGCGAATACTCGTTGACCGAACGTCCATCGAAGTCTACTGCAATCACGGCGCCATTACCGGCGCAAATTGTATCCTGCCGATTCCCGCAGGCCCTCCACCGCAACTCTACATCAACGGTGGCAATGCATCGATCAAATCACTCAAAGTGCGAGAGCTAAAATCGATCTGGCCTAAGTGAATCACCTTCGATTCGCCTCGTATCAGTGGTAATCAAAGCCGTCTATAATGAGCGTATTGCTTTTCGACACATCCGTTGGAGACTCTTATGGACCGCCGTACCTTTATCGCCACGTCGACTGCGTTGGCTACCAGCTCATCCCTTCAGGCAAGCGAGGACCTCTCCGTGCGCGTATATTATGGAACTAAAAATCAATCCGGCAGCAAAGGCATATATACCGGTACAATCGATTTAGAATCAGGGACTCTGTCCGAAGCCCGGTTAGCTACCGAGGCTGAAAACGCCGGATTCCTAGCAATCAGCAACAGCCGCAAATACCTCTATGCAGTAGCATCTGGTGAACATGGCCAAAAGATCGTTGCGTATAAAATCAATCACAACACCGGTGACCTAACCGAAATTAATCGACAGGACTGCGGTGGGCAAAATCCCTGTCATGTTTCAGTCGGCCCCAACGACAAATACGTTGTCTATGCCAACTATACCGGTGGAAGTTGCGGCCTCATTCCAATCGCGGAAGATGGTTCGTTGAAGAAACCCGGCAGCTTCTTCCAGCACCAGGAGGGCAGCGGAGTTAACGCTGGACGACAGGCCGAACCCCATCCGCATTCAGCCAAAACAGATCCCTCCGGTAAATTCATCATGGTCCCGGATTTGGGACAGGACAAAGTGCGTATTTATCGATTGGCCGATGATAAGCAAAGCATGCAACCGAACAATCCGGCCTATGCATCACTTCCTCCCGGAGGTGGTCCCCGTCACATTACCTTTGACCCACAGGGTCGGTGGATGTACGTGAACAACGAGTTATCTTCATCGGTCACTGTCTTTGACTTGTCCAGCGAAGACGCGGCTCCCAGAGCCCTCCAGACGATTTCAACTCTGCCTTCAGGATTTCAGGATGAGAACTCAACTGCAGAATTATTAATCCATCCCACAGGACGATTCCTGTATTGTTCCAACCGAGGACACCACAGTGTTGCCACATTCCAAATCGACCAGAACAACGGAACGCTGACTGCAACCGGACACTGTAGTAGTGGAGGAAGTACTCCTCGTAACTTTGGAATTACGCCGGATGGCCGCTACGTTGTTGTAGCGAATCAACTAAGTGACAACGTCGACGTCTTGAAGGTGAATACTCAGACCGGGACATTAAGTGCAACCGGAAATAGTATCGAAGTACCTCACTGTATCTGTGTCCGATTCGTACTGAATTGATCTCAATCTTTCACTCTCGACCCTGCCATTGGTTTCCTCAATGAAGCTTTGCACCGTTATCGTCATCGCCTGTACCCTACTCCTGAGCAGCGTTCCAGCTAGCGCGGCTGAACGGCCCAATGTGCTGTTTATTATTGTTGACGATCTCAACGATATGCCTCTGCATCCACAAGGCAAGCCACTGGTACCAACACCCAACTTCGATCGTCTGGCACGACAGGGAGTGAGCTTTACCAATGCGCACTGCAACGACCCTATTTGTGCTCCCTCTCGATCCAGCATGCTGACAGGACTTTACCCTCAAACATCCAGCCTCTATTGGTTTGAGGACTATCGCCAAAATGCCATCCTTAAGCGATCTAAAACGCTGACAGAACATCTGGCCACCAATAACTACAATGTCTATAGCGTTGGGAAAATCTATCATGGCAATCAGGACCCAAAAGGCTTCTATGCCGCTCGGGGACCTGGTGGAAACAACGGCCCCTGGCCCTGGGATGGAACACAGGCAAACAGGCGAGGACTAATCCCACATCCACAACAGTTGTACTTCTACGCGGATGATGCGGATCCGGATATGGACTACCAATGGGAACACACGTTTGGTCCGCTGACGATGATCCCTGAGTATGCTCCGGATGCAAAAAATAACATTCCCGGCTACACGGGCTGGAGGCTTTCCGGCAAACCCTGGCGATATGTTTCTGATGAGGATCGGGATTCGATGCCTGATGAGACCAATGCCGCCTGGGCTGCTGACATCCTCACACAACAGAATCATGAAAAGCCTTTTGTGTTGTTTACCGGATTCAGCAGAACTCACACTCCGCTGTACGCACCGCAAAAGTACTTCGACCGTTTCCCATTGGACGAAATCAAAGTACCTCAAGCCTACCTACGAGGTGACCTTAAAGACTGTGCTCCGAGTCTGGCCAACCCCAACCTTTATGCCTTTCGTCGCTACCAAATGCTTTTCAATCACCGGGATAAACCGCTTCTATACAAGCAATGGCTGCAGGCTTATATGGCATGCGTCGCCTTTATTGACGATCAGGTCGGAACCGTCCTCGATGCCTTAGAAGCAAGCCCCTATGCGGACAACACCATCGTCATTCTCACCAGCGATCACGGCTTCCATGTCGGGGGCAAAGAAGCACTTTACAAACAAACACTCTGGGACAGTGGCACTCGAATCCCCTTTATCGTGGCTGGTCTGGACGGCATGCCTGGTGGTGTCACGTGTAACAAACCCATCTCACTCATCGATGTCTATCCCACTTTCATCGACCTCTGTGATTTGCCTGAGAACCCTCACCAGGGGCGATCAGATTACCCACTCGATGGACACAGTCTCCGCCCTCTCATTCTCAATCCAACGGCAACGTGGTCCGGGCCGGACGTTGCAATCACGGCTCTGCCGGGGAAAGATCATAGTCAACATCGAGAACATATCGGCACTCTCTATCCACACTTTTCGGTACGCTCGCGTGATTGGCGATATAGTCTTACTTCCGACGGACAGGAAGAACTTTACTATTACGTGGATGACCCCTATGAATTCAATAATCTAGCCAAACAACGACAACATGCAGCAGTCAAAGCCAACTTACGTGAACAGTTGATCCAGTTACGTGACGGAGACCAATGGTTCGAAATCAGCTCACTGCCCTCAATTAAACTGTCCGCATTCGAACTTCTGGGGGAAGTCAAAGGTGGTCTCACTCTGAAACTCGGTGATGCGATGGTAGCCGATGTCCAAGCCAATGGCTGGACTCCCATTCGCGTCCGGGTCGCCGGTAATCGCAGTCAGGTCTGGCTGAACAACCGAGTCTACTCCGATGTCATATTGGAGGCAAACTTTCCTTCAGGTAAGCTCTCGACAGAAACGTCAACGCTGCGAAAAATACATATACGCAAACTATAAAACAACAATTCGAAAACTGATGACATCCCTTCTCAAGTCAAAACTAGTTATCTTCTCAGTCGCCGGTTGGGTGATTTGCGGAGGCATCGGCGAGTCGGCCCATGGACAAGAGATAAAGTTTCAACGTGACATCGCACCAATACTGGAAAATCGGTGCTGGGATTGTCACAATCAGGAGTCGCATGAAGGAGAGTTACGACTTGATACTCGTCAGGGCATGCTTCAGGGGGGTGGATCCGGAGTCGCAGCTGTCATCCCAGGCAAACCAGACCAGAGTTACCTGATCGAAGTCATTTCTCATCTTGATCCAGATCTCAAGATGCCACCCGAACAAGAGCAACTGCCCCGGCAGGAAATTGAATTACTAACACAATGGATCAAGCAAGGGGCTGTTTGGCCTGGTCAAACGGATGTGGCCAATACCATCGAATCCAGCCACTGGGCCTTTCAACCTCTTCTGAGACCTGACTTGCCCGGCAGAATCCGACAGGGTTCGAACGCCATTGACGTCTTTCTGACTGAATCACTGAAAGAACAGGGGCTGCGATTCTCACCTCAGGCAGATCCCATCTCACTGCTGCGACGCGTATCCATCGTTCTGACTGGTCTACCCCCAACTCCCGCAACAACGACAAATTTCCTGCAAGCATGGGAACGGGATTCAAGTCAGGCCTACGTGAAGTTAGTGGATGGCTTAATGGCATCACCTCACTTTGGCGAGCGTTGGGCTCAACACTGGCTCGATGTAATTCGCTGGGCGGAAACCAATGGTTCCGAAGCCAACCTCTACCGTAAAAATGCCTGGGTCTATCGCGATTATGTCGTGCGGGCGTTCAATGAAGATAAACCATACGATCTCTTCGTCCGGGAACAACTTGCCGGCGATTCACTTGGTTCCGGTGAGGCAACAGGATTTTTAGTGTCCGGACCGCATGTACCGGCGGCGACTGTTGGTCGGGAGCCTGCCGCAATTCGTCAGGCGCGTGCAGACCGTATGGATGAGATCATGCAAACTGTCGGGCCTTCGATTCTGGGGATCACCATCGGTTGTGCAAGATGTCACAATCACAAATTCGATCCTGTTTCTCTGAAGGATTATTATGCGCTCACAGCTGTCTTTCAGGATATCGAGTTTGGAGGGAGGCAACCGGAGTATTCTGCCGAACATCCGCTCAAACAACAGGGGGACAAACTTCTGGTTGATATCGAAACTGTCCGTGAAAAGCTTCGCACCACCGGCGGTTGGGAAGAAAATTGGGCAGCTTACCGAGAACTGCATTTTCCGGCAGTTACAACCAAAGCCGTGCGTGTCCGTTTTAAGACAACGTACGTTGGTTTGGATGAACTCGAATTTTTCGGACCCGATGACTTGTCACAGAATCTGGCCTTACGAGATTACGGAACAGAATTAACCGGCTACCCTGCAGATGGACTTGAAAATCGAAATCCAATTCAGCGGATCAGCGATGGTGAGTATGGCACGATGGCATGGCGAGCACGTGTCGAAAAAGATGCTGACCAATATCCCTATGTCCAGTTTAATTTCAAAAACTCCGAACTCGTGGATCGCCTTCGCATCAGTAGCAACCGGGAATACTACTATGACACCGATTATCTCGAGCGTATGCCCGGACTGCCAAGATATGAATTTGATGTCGACTATCTCCAGGAAGATGGCACATGGAAGCCCTGGGTTGGTACATGGTTCGTTAATAAGAAATTGAACGAAGAGCATCCCGGTCGCAAAACATTGCTGAACGAAATCCAGCAACTCATTCAGACTCATGGCGAACAGGGACCGCAACCAAGTTTCGTCGGAAGATTTGTTGAACCGCAGGTTACCCACGTTCTTTTAAGAGGCAGTCCGGAGAGCCCTAGAGATGAGGTAAACCCCGCAGGTCTGGAACTCTTCCAGGGCAACTTAGAACTTACCTCGCAAACACCCGGAGCCGATCGTCGACTGGCATTCGCCAATTGGATTACCAGTCAACAGAATCCGCTTACAGCCCGCGTCATGGTAAATCGCATTTGGCATCATGTCTTTGGTACGGGCATCGTTGCGACCACCGGCGATTTTGGTAAGGCCGGAGCCGCGCCCTCTCATCCGAAACTTCTCGAATGGCTCGCTGCCGAGTTTATTGAACCGTCCGCAAATGCTGATGCATGGTCCATGCAAAATATGATTCGGATGATGGTGATGTCGAAGGCATTTCGGCAGGCCAGTCTCCCTAATTCCAAAGGGATTGAACGAGATGCCAATGCCCGTCTACTCTGGAGATACCCCCCGAAACGCGTTGAGGCTGAAGTCATTCGAGATGCGATTCTACTTGCTTCCGGAAAACTGGACCAATCTATTGGTGGACGCAGTTATCGTATCCACAACGAGAAAAAGACTTATGCCCAGTGGGAAGTCGTTGATAATCATGGACCGCACACCTGGCGTCGGATGCTTTATCAGGAAAGAATGCGCCGTGTCGACGATCAGATCTTTACTGCCTTTGATTTCCCGGACTGTGGTCAGGTTCGAGCTAAACGTCCTGTTTCCACAACACCGCTGCAAGCGCTCAATCTATTAAACAGCCCCTTTGTACTCGAACAAACCAGGCTCATTGCTGCACGAGCCCTGGAAGAGACAAATGGTGACCAATCAGACGCGATCATCCGCTGCTTCCAGTTGATTTTAGGCAGACCGCCGGATGAGACGGAACTTGCAGTCTGTGTCCAACTGACAAGGGAACAAGATCTGGCAATTGTTTGCCGCGCCCTTATCAATTCCAACGAATTTGCTTTCCTCCCGTAGAGAGTCCACGACAACATCTCCTAACTATTTCCTCAACACCATCAACTCAGCTAATCATGAGCAATCCTGAAAACCTGTCACCACTCGGACAACGCCTGCTTGATCGCCGGAATTTTCTCAGTACGGCTGGGTTGTCTGCTTCCGGCCTGGCGTTAACGAGCCTGCTTGATTCGGATCAGTTGCTGGCGGATGACCCAAAGACGGTTGGAGGTAAGACGCCTATTCGCCCCGTCATCGACCCACACAATCCTTATCAATCCCGCACGCCACACTTTGATGTACCTGCCAAACAGGTGCTGGTCATCTATCTTCCGGGTGCCATCAGCCATGTCGATACTTTTGATTACAAACCTGCCTTAACGAAGCTGCACGGTCAAAAACCACCGAGTCTTCCCAGAGTTACCTTTGAAGGGCCTTCCGGAAATATCGCCAAACCCTTCTGGGATTTCAAACCTCACGGCGAGACCGGCAAAATGGTCTCGGACTTACTGCCCAATCTGGCCCGACAGGTTGATGACTTTTGCTTTATCCACTCGATGACGACAGACACCAGTGCTCATCCACAAGGTGAGAACTTCATGAATACCGGGTTTACGATGGAAGGATTTCCGTCGTTTGGGTCGTGGGTCACCTATGCACTCGGGACGGAGGCGCAGGATCTTCCAGCTTTTGTTGCCATTAACGACCCTCGTGGTTTGGCACGCAGCGGTAAAAACAACTTTGGCAATGGCTTTTTGCCTGCAGCATTTCAGGGAACTGACTTTAATGCCAAGAATCCACCCAATAACCTTCATCGCCCCATGGGATTATCACCGCAGGCTGATCGTGGCACGTTGGATATCTTAAAGCGTCTCAATGCCCGACATTTAAAAAAGTATCCTGGAGACGCGAATTTAGCTGGACGCATAGCCAGCTATGAGCTGGCCGGACAAATGCAGATGTCCGTTCCTGAGATCATGGATCTTTCCGGGGAAACGCAAGCAACGCTGGATTCCTACGGCGTCGAAGGTGGTTCGGAACTACGCGGACAATACGCACAGAATTGTATTCTGGCTCGAAGATTACTCGAAAAAGGAGTGCGCGTTGTCCAATTGTTTAACGGTAGCGACCCGTCAGGAGGAAATGGCGTTACGAATTGGGATTCTCATTCGAACATTCTCAACACCCATGCAATGCAAGCCGAAATTATGGATCAACCAACCGCGGCATTACTCGCGGATCTTAAACAACGAGGCATGATGGAAAACACTCTGATTGTTTGGGCGACGGAATTTGGACGGATGCCCTTCCTGCAGTCAAACGGCACAGGTCGAGATCACAATCCTAACGCCTTTACCTGTTTCCTTACCGGAGCCGGTGTGAAACGAGGCTTTAGTTATGGTGAGAGCGACGAGTTTGGATTCAAAGCTGCAATTGATAAGACGACCGCTTACGACTTTAATGCCACCCTTTTACATTTGATGGGATTAGACCACGAACGTCTGACGTTTTATCACAACGGACTGGAGCGACGGCTGACCAACGTTCACGGTCATGTAATCCGGGAAGTTCTGGCCTGACCGACGACGGTTACTTCTCTGCTTCTAACAGCTTCACCATCGCTTTACCCATTGCTTCACCAATGTTCATGTATGTCTCGGCATTGCCGCCGTAATGCCCATTAGACGCTCCGCCTTTCGACAGCGGGTGGCTATAGACCGTTGCCACGTTGCCGGCAAACTCTTTGTACTTACCGGATTCTCCGTCCACAGCCAGTTGGGCATCGAGTATTTGACGTTCAACACCTTCGGCATCTTTAGCCGTCTGTCCTAAGGTTGCACAAACAAATTTTGCCTTGGGTGCATCGAAGTCTTTGCGTAGTTGTTTAATCAAATGAACAAGGTTTTGTTCATACCGACTGGCATGGCCTTTGTTGTAACGATCCTTATCACCCTGCCACCAAAAGAATCCTGCAATTTCATAACTCCCGGCGTCGGGGTAATACATCTCGAGTTTGGCAAGCACTTGTTTTGCCCGAGCGATATCACCGTCATATTGTTTACCTGCATACCAGCCAATCGGTTCCGGCTTCGTCCCTTTTTCCCATTTCAAGGGCGTTTCCTTGTAGGCAGCATAATGAAACACCTTTCCGTCTTCTTCAAACTCAAACGAAGGGCTACCGGGAGGCAGTAAATCCCAGCCCAGACTTCGATTACCAATACAACTCTTAAGCAACATCACGGGTGCTTCTGTTGCCT
>CETM01149324.1_pt1 | contig 10620 bp, 6 predicted proteins | sample 361451 | NCBI WGS metagenome assembly CETM01 (sample SAMEA2622690, study PRJEB7988) | marine metagenome | isolation source: saline water (ENVO:00002010), including
TGTGTTCGTAGAGTGTAGTCCCCCCGTAAGTGTCAGTGTCGTAAGACGTTGGTGTTCATGGGTTTAGGTTATTTGTATCAGCACCCTTTGCCGGATGCCATTGAGGGTTCGGTGTAGGTGATTCTATTTGTCCAACTCAAAGCTGGGAGGACGGACATGACGTCATCAACGTCTGCACGTCTCACATCCGGATTGTTGCGGGGAGGCCTAGTACTGGCTCTTGTCGCGATGTTTGGATGGGCACCGGCACCCGTAGCGGCTCAGGCAACTGGGACGTTAGTGGGTACGGTGCGGGATGCTGCTTCGCAGCGCCCACTGGAGGCGGTCCAGGTGTACATCGAGGGTACCGGCATCGGTGCTCTTACGAACGCCGCGGGTCGTTATCTCCTGCTGAACGTTCCGGCCGGCGAGCATACGATCGTCGCTGAGATCGTCGGCTATCGCTCTGGTTCTGCGACCGTTACGGTCGGAGCAGGGCAGTCCGTGGTTCAGGATTTCGGGCTAGATCAGACCGCCATCACCCTGGATGAGGTGGTGGTGACTGGAGCAGGAATTGCCACGGAGAAGAGAAAACTAGGTAACACGATTGCGACGCTTGATGCGTCAACTCTCGATAATGCTCCGATCTCTGATTTCTCTCAGATGATCGCCGGTCGTGAGCCGGGAGTTGTAGCGCTTCCCTCGTCCGGTGCTACCGGTGAGGGTGCGGCGATTCGCATCCGTGGTTCGTCTTCGCTATCACAGCTCAACGAGCCCATCATTTACGTTGATGGAATTCGGGTCGACCGCTCTGCGGTCTCCCTGTCAGGTACGGGTAACCCGAGCCGACTCGATGACATCCCTCCGGAGTCGATTGAGCGCGTCGAGATCCTCAAGGGTGCTGCAGCTGCAACGCTGTACGGTACCGAGGCATCCAACGGCGTGATCCAGATCTTCACCAAGCGAGGTCGTGCTGGAGCTCCGCAGTTCACCGTTCAGGCGGATTGGACTCAGATCACTCCGAACAATAGCCGCATTCTCCCACTAGCCGACTTCATTGGTCGCGATTGTGGAACGGATGCAGCTGAGTGTGCCACGCTTCAGCAGCGCGTACAGTCGCGCTTCGGCGTCTCTCCGGAGGCTTTCGAAGTCTTCGAGCATGACGCAATTTCGGACATCCTTTCTAATGGATTAGGGCAGAACTACTCCGCGTCCGTTACGGGCGGTTCGGAGGTGTTCAACTACTTCATTTCCGGCCGGTACTCCTATGAGGACGGCATTATGGACTTGGAGAATGCCTTCCCTGCAGTTGACGGGATTTCCCCAGAGACAGACACAAACAGACGTGCTGGTATCACGTCCAACTTTACGATCAATCCGAGCTCGAAGGTGCGGATCGGTATCAGCACTCTCTTCTCGGACATGCAGCAGCACACGCCGGACAACGGTAATAACATTTACGGTGTGTTCAGCTCGATGCTCATGGGCCAGCTGCGCCGGGCCACGCCCCAGGCCGAGACAGGACCTGGGTCGAACTTCTACGGTGCTCCGGCATTCGGTACAACGCGCGAGTTCACGTATCAGATGAACAACGCAGCTTCCTCGCACTTTGCGGGGAGCACCACGATCGGGTACACACCGGTTGATGGTTTCCGTCTTGATGGAACCTTCGGCTTGGACTTTACGTCCGATGATCGTGTGTTTGGTCGCCCGTATCGTCACGATGTTGATGACTTTACGAACGCCAATATTTACGGTGACCGCACAGTCCGCGAAGACCGTAGCCGTGAAATCACTGCTGACATGAAAGGTTCTTGGGTTCGTAACTTCGGTGACGCAATCGAGAACACATTCTTGTTCGGTGCGCAGGGTTTCCTCCGTCAGCGTCAGAGCGCTGGTGGTGGCGGTTCCGTGTTCCCAGGTCCTGGTCTTGAGACGCTTTCTGCGCTCTCGAACCAGTCTGCGTCTGAGAGCTGGTTGAGGGTCACCCAGTTGGGTGGTTATCTCCAGGATCAGGTAGGCTGGAATGACTGGGTCTTCGCAACGGTTGGTGGTCGCTGGGACGCCAACTCTGCCTTCGGTACTGAGTTCGAGACCGCCTTCTACCCGAAGGCATCGATCTCGATTGTTCCGAGTCAGGGACTTGATTGGCGTAACGACACCTTCTCGACATTCCGGGTGCGTGCTGCGCTCGGACGTTCCGGTCTCCAACCGGGCGCCTTTGACAAGTTCACCACCTTCAACCCGGCGCCTTCTGAAGTTGGTCCGGGTGTTGCTCCGGCGAACCTTGGAAACCAGGCACTCAAGCCTGAGGTGTCCACTGAGTGGGAAGTCGGTACCGAGTTGGGTCTGTTCAACGACAGCTGGTCTGTCGATGTGACTTACTGGAATCGTACCGTCAACGATGCCATGGTGGCCCGTCAGTTCCCGGTCACTGGTGGATTCACGGCTTCTCAGCTCGTCAACATTGGTGAGCTAGCAGGGCAGGGAATCGAAGCATCTATCCGAGGAAACGTGCTCCAAACTGAGGCACTGTCCGTGAACGTGTTTGCGAACACGGCATACCTCGACGAAGAGATCGTTTCACTCGGTGGCGCTCCGCCGCTCAAGACGGGTGGTTCTTACCCCCGTTACCGGAACTACCTGCTTGAGGGCTATGCCCCGGGTTCGTACTTCGGCGCGGTACTCGCGAATGTAGCGATTCCGCTCAATATCCTGACCCCGGTAGACGGTGTGTGTCAGGTTCCTACGACCGAACAGGCGCTTGAGTACTTCGCGACTCCGCGAAGCCCAAGTTCGTTCAAGCCTCTCGCGATTGGGAACAGCGATTTCGATACGCCGAATGGTGGCGTGTCGTCGAATAACTGTGGCTCGGGTCTGTTGCAGACGCTCATGGGTAAGCCGAACGCCGACTTTACCGGTTCGTTCGGAACGACCATGTCGTTCGCTTCAAACTTTGAGGTTGCAGCGAACTTCGACTACAAGTGGGGCGGCCAGACGCAGGATCTTTCTGGTATGTTCCGTCGCGCAAACGCAGTCATCGGCCGTAACACGCCGTTGGCAGCTCGTTTGTTCTCGACGATGCAGAACCCCGCGTCAACTGCTCAGCAGCGTCTAGACGCTGCGATTGAGTGGGCGCAAAAGATTGAGGGTCTAGCTCCGATGTCGGGAATGAACGGCATCTACGATGCGAACATGATTCGCTTCCGCGAACTCTCCCTCACATACCGGGTGCCGTCGAGCATCGTTGAGGGCTGGGGACTCAGTACTGCCACAATCAACTTGGGTGGTCGTAACCTCATGCTCTGGATGCCTGGTAGTGAGTATCCCGGGATGGACCCCGAGACCAACGTGATTGGTCGTTGTAACGGTGGTCTTAACTGTAACTTCCTACAGGGTACCGAAGGTTGGGCCCTGCCACTCCCACGCCGTTTCACGCTGTCAACGCGTGTCACGTTCTAAGGGAGATCAAATAATGCTAAATACAAGAAAAGCTTCGGCGCTCGTTCTACTTGGAGCGTTGAGCATGACTGGGTGCGGCGATCTTCTGGACGTCAACAACCCTAACAACCTGGTTGAGGAGTCCGTTAAGCTGCCTGCGGCAGCTGAGGGCGTGGTCAACGGTTCTCTCCGTGCTGTATCACGGGCCGCTTCTGATGTTTGGGAAGGCCCTGCAGTAGTATCGGATGAGCTCTACTGGACTGGTTCCCGCGATGCATGGGGCCAGCTCGACCAAGGATTCGTCGGTGATCCCTTAAATGAGTTTACCGATGGTGCATTCCCGTCACTGGGTCAGGCCACATGGATGGCTGATTACGCAGTGAACATTGTTCGCGAACACGTAGCCAACGGCGACGCAACCAATGCGTTGCTGGCCCGTGCGCTTCTTTACCGTGGCATGATCAATCTCTTTGTCGGCGAGAGTCAGGAGGACTATGTCTTCTCTGATAAGCAGACTTCAGGGACACCGATTGGCCCGGCTAATATGAAGAGCGTCATTGAGGGCGCGATCGCGGACTTCACAGAAGCGATGGCCGGGGGCGACGCTACTGTCGCTCAGCAGGCGCAGGCAATGCGCGCACGCGCGCACATGTCTGCGGCTATCTGGGATGCTATCAATCCTTCCGCTAGCGGTTGTACACTATCTGACGGGACCGGCTGTGCGCTAGATTTTGGCGCAGCTGTTGCCGATGCAGAGGCCGTATTGGCATCTGTGGCGGGCTCCGACTGGCAGTTTAATGTCGGGTTCTCCTCGTCATCCACGTCGAGCCCACAGCACAGTAACGTGAACTCGCGTGGTGAGAACCAGTGGGACGAGACCCTAGTGTCTAACACTGGCCCGGGTGGTACTTCTCGGGGTGATGTTACGCTAATGGACCCGTACTCAGGTGTTGCGGATGTGGCCGTCTCTAAGGCCCATACGCAGTACGGAACTAACCAGTACGCACCTCTGACCATGGCGTCAGAGCGCCTTATGCATCTCATCGTAGCAGAAGATGCACTGAACGCTGGTGATGCTGCTGGTTTCGCGGCGGCTATCAACAAGATCCGAGTGGATCTGGATGGCATGAGCGCGTATGCCGCGGGAACGTCGCCTACAGCGGGCGTTGCTGATGCAGTTGTTGCGCTGTCACATACACGCAGAGCAAACACTCTGTTCATGGGTCTAAGGCTCCAAGATATGTATCGCTGGGGCCTGACGGATCCGAAGTGGCAGGCTGCTTCGCAGGCGATGACCTCGCCTGGCATGATGCTTCCGATTACGGTCGTGGAGTGTCGCGCAAACGAGAACGTACCGTCCTGCGGTTAATTTCTCGAAGGTAAGTGTAGCCGGGAGGGCCCTAGTGGCCCTCCCGGCTTGCTTGCCGGAATGCTGTTAGGGAGGCGCGCCCGCTTTTGCGGGAGCGCCTCCCTTTGCATTGAACAACGATATACTTTCCAAACATGATCAGATTAATAACTAAAGGGCTTTCGCTCACTCTAGCCTTCCTGATAGCGGGCTGCGGATTCTTTGAAGACGAAGTCCCCGAAGACATCTTCTTCAGGATGAGTGGTCCGTCCGGAAGTCAGGTTACCGTCATTTACTCCAAACAGTTTGTAGCTGGAGTAAATGAAATCGGCGAGACCAGGGTGGAAGTATTTGGTGCGGACACGGTTGTTCACACACTGCCTATCGACACGATCATTGATGTTAGGCTAGAACAACGACTTTTCATGATGGCGACACCCGTGATATCTACGGACACGATAGCTGTCGAAGCGCGAGTAGACGTTGATGGCCGGAACATCTTCCTAGACCAGGGAGACCTCCTACCCCAGGTACCATGGCAGTTCCTTTACCAATACAATGTGACGTTCACCACCGACATTGAGGTCATCATCTGATGAAGGCGAACGGGGTTGTCTCAGCGCTCAGCGCACTCATTCTCTTGCTGACTCTCAATGGTTGCTACACGTATCGGTCAGTGGACTCCGCGCCGATCGGTTCGTCTGTCCGTGTTCGTTTGCCGATCGACGGGCCAGCCGTAGCTAGAGGTGTGCCAGAGTTTGTGAATCTGGAGGGTGTACTCGTCGATCACGGCGACTCAATCTCGTTATCGGTTCAGACCCGGCGTGAATACGGGGCCTATCGTGAAGTGGTGCAGAATGACACGGTCGTTCTCGGTGCCGATCAGGTAACTGCGTTTGAGATCAAGGAGTTTTCCACTAATCGATCTGTGGCATTGGGAGCCTCGATCGCCGCTGCGATCACGTACGGTGCCGCGGTTGCATTCGGACTCGGGGGCGGAGGCGCTGGGGACCCTGGAAGCGGGCCACCGTTACCCGATGCCAGCTTGGTTTCGATGCCCACTACAGGACCCGGTCTGAGATGGGACTTTAACCCAGCTTCTTTGATAAAACGACTCTTGGGCGGTTGACGGAGTCGTTCCGTTCATCTGACATCATTTCTAGTGTTCGAGCCTGAGTACTAGGTGGACAAAAGCGCCCCGTCGCCCCATCCATATCGGATGCCCAAGCTGTAATTCATCTAAACAAGTAGAGGACCGAGATCTTGTTTCCTCCAATGACACTATCCTCAAGATCGGTGCGGTGCTCTGTGCCGGTAACACTAGCATTTGTAGCGACACTTGTAAGTGTCCAGCCTTCAGAGCTGGATGCGCAGCAGTTCGAAGAGGGCCTCTTCGATATGCTCTCCTGGCAGAACGCCGGTATCCCAAGGGGAGGTCGCTCCACAGGAGTGGCTGGAAGTGAAGCACGTCCTCTCGAATACTACTTCGGAGCCGTTGGTGGTGGCTTGTGGAAGACCACTGATGGTGGCTCCACATGGAGACCAATGACTGACGGCAAGATCAATTCTTCCTCGGTCGGTGCTGTGGCCATCTGTGAAGCCAATCCCGACGTAGTGTATATCGGGACTGGTGAAACTCAGCTTCGCGGCAACGTCATGCAGGGTGACGGCGTATACAAATCCATTGATGCAGGGGAAAGCTGGGAGCATCTTGGTTTGCTGGAGAGTCAGAACATCGGGCGCATCCGGATACATCCTGATGACTGTGATACAGCGTGGGTTGCAGCGTTTGGCCAGCATTCAGCTCCGAATCCTGAGCGTGGCGTTTTCAAGACAACTGATGGTGGGGAAAGCTGGGATCTCAAACTCTTCAAGAGTGATGAAGCCGGTGCGACAGATCTAGTCGTAGATCCTAATAATCCAAACGTGCTTTATGCGGCGATTTGGGAGGCTTGGAGGAAGAGTTGGGGGATGAGTTCAGGGGGATTTGATTCTGGCCTCTGGAAATCAGTGGATGGTGGTGAGACGTGGATTGAGATCACTAAAAACCTCGGGTTTGACTCAGCCGATCCTATAGGCAAAATCGGGGTGGCGGTGTCGGGGGCGAATTCGGACCGGGTTTGGGTGATCGTAGAGCACCGTGACGCGGGTGGTGTATATCGATCAGACGACGCTGGTGAGTCTTTCGAATACGTGAATGATGAGAGAAAACTGCGCCAGCGAGCATTTTATTACACCCGCATTTATGCGGACCCCCAAGACGAAGACATCGTCTATGCATTGAATACAGGCTTCTATCGGTCGAGGGACGGCGGGAAGACCTTCCCACAGTCAATACGGGTGCCGCATGGGGATAACCACGATCTCTGGATCGCGCGTTCGGATCCCGACCGCATGATCAACTCGAATGACGGAGGCGGTAACGTATCCTTCAATGGCGGACAGACCTGGACGGACCAGGAATATTCAACTGCTCAATTCTATCGCGTAATTACGACGAATCACGAGCCCTACCATATCTGTGGCGCACAGCAGGATAATTCGACTGCTTGTACACCGTCGTCAGGATGGAATCACCTCTCCGCGGCAGGTGGGTTCGGTGGTGGTGGTCATTACTATGCCGTCGGTGGTTGTGAGAGCGGCTACATAGCCCCGCATCCAGTGGACCTCGACATCTTCTATGCGGGCTGCTATGGCGGCTCCCTGTCCCGCTATGATCATTCAACGGGGTTCGGTCGAGCAATCAATGTCTGGCCTGAAAATCCGATGGGACAATCGGCGGAAGATCTGCGAGAGAGGGTCCAGTGGACCTTCCCAATCGTATTTGACGAGCACGACCCAAATGTTCTGTACACCGGCACGCAAAAAGTGTGGAAGACAACTACGGAGGGTCAAAGCTGGGAGCAGATCTCTCCGGACCTTACTCGGAATGACCCAATGACGGTCGGTCCATCCGGTGGACCCATCACGCTCGATCAAACCGGAGTTGAGACCTACGCGACAGTCTTCGCCATCGCACCGTCACCACATGATCCAAACGTGATCTGGGCAGGGTCGGATGATGGGTACGTTCATGTGACACGAAATGCGGGCGAGGGATCTGAACCAACATGGGAGTTGGTCACTCCTCCGGATGCCCCTGATTTCGTCCGAATCAACACGATTGAAGTATCACCGAATACACCGGGAAAGGCGTACGTAGCTGGCATTCGGTATCTCGTAGATAACGACAGAAGTCCGTACATATGGAAAACAGAGGACTACGGCGAGACGTGGACAAAGATCGTTCATGGAATTCCTGATGACGATTTTATCCGCGCGGTTCGAGAAGATCCTACGCGTTCGGGCCTGCTCTATGCCGCATCGGAGCGGACTGTCTACGTCTCCTGGAATGACGGGTCATCGTGGCAGCCGCTCACAATGAACCTCCCGGTTACGCAGGTCTCGGATTTGGTAGTCGAGGATCACGATCTTGTGATTGGAACCCATGGAAGGGGCTTTTGGGTCATGCGTTCTATTGGCCCGCTCCGGCAACTCACGGACGAGGTAGCCGATGCTGACTTCTGGTTGTTTGATCCCAAAGACCCAGTCCGCCGTTTTGATAATGCTGTGAGCATCGACTACATACTTTCATCTGATGCCGGACACGTATCGCTAGAGTTCATGGATTCTTCGGGCGACGTTCTAGCCAGCTATGAGGCGTCTGCGGACGATGAAGATCAGAGGGCCACTGATGAGCCTCAGGGCTTCAATCCATTTGGAGGGGGTGGTAGTCAGGAGCCGGGGCTGTCCGCGGGTTCCAATCGATTCCGCTGGAATATGCGATTAGAGGGGTGGACAGATTTCGATGGTCGTATCTTCTGGGCTGCCGGTAACCAGGGGCCCTCAGTGCTGCCGGGCGAGTATAGGGTGCGTTTGACGGTAGATGGTGAGAGTATGACTCAGAACTTCGAGATTAAGATGAACCCTCGTGCGGTTGCTGACGGAGTCACCGCTTCCGACCTCGAGGAGCGCTTTAATTTCGCAATTCGGATCCGCGATCGAGTTTCGGATGCCAACGAAGCTGTCTTGAGAATGCGTTCTATCAAAGCACAGATAAATGATCGCATACAGGAAAATGAAAATGCTCAGCTTGCGCAGTTGGGCGAAGCAGTAAGTGACCGACTGAGTGAAGTTGAGGGGGAGGTGTACCAGGTTCAGAATCGTTCGAACCAGGATCCACTGAACTACCCGATCAAGCTCAACAACAAGATCGCTGCCCTTCAGAACCTAGTCGAAGGTGCAGAGACTAGGCCGACCGAGCAGTCTTATGCTGTGTTCGAGAACCTTTCTGGGCAGCTTGAGGGCGAGCTCGAACAGATGAATCTCGTCATCCAGCAGGACCTCGCACGTCTAAATGAGCTTCTGCGGGAGCTTGGGCTGGAGCCAATCGACACCGACAGACTGATTACCTAATACTGAGCTGGGGACTTGGAGTGCTTTCTTGGCTGATCACGAAGTTGGTCGGACAGGCCGTTGCTGTCTTCTATGATCTAGAGCGCATAGGGGCGGGCGTGGCGAGTGGTCCGGTTTTAGTCGTTGCGAACCACCCGAATGCGCTCGTTGATCCATTGGTGATTTTTCATACCGGTGGGCGTAAGGTCCGCCCACTAGCAAAAGCACCACTCTTCGGGCACGTCATAGTGGGACCGGCGCTGAAGGCTCTTGGTGGACTGCCAGTGTATCGGAAAGAGGACTACCCGGATCAGATGCATATGAACGCCCGGACGTTCGACGCAGTCATAGATGCATTGAGGTCGGGCGAAGCCGTGCAGATCTATCCGGAAGGGAAAAGCCACTCCGAGCCGAGTATGGCCCCTCTGCGCACGGGCGCCGCGCGAATTGCCCTCTTGGCTGAGGATCGGGCCGATTGGTCTCTCGGCTTAAGGGTGCAGCCAGTGGGGCTGACATACGAACGAAAGCCTTTTTTCCGGAGCAGGGCAGTTGCTGCATACGGTGAACCGATAAGTGTGGCCGACTACCGGGACCGCTATCGGGATGACGGTCGAAATGCGGTTCGCACTTTGACGGATGATATCCGACAAGCTCTTCTTGAGGTCACGCTACAGTTTGAAACAAACGAGGATCGTGATCTTGTCGGTCTTGCGGAGAGGATCTGGGCCAGGGAAAAGGGTGAGGCCCAACCGCGTGAGCGGCAGGAGTTATCGAAGAGAATCCCGAGGATGAGGGCATTTGCGCGCGCGTACGCCCGTCTGCGGTCAGAAGATCCAGAGAGGGCAGACCGACTCCGTTCAGTTGTTCGGCGTTACCAAAGGACAGTTACTGTATTGGGTGTTCGTGAGGGTGATGTTCCTTCGCGATATCGGCCGAATAGGGTGGTAGTATATGCATTGGGGCACCTTGCGATGCTTCTCTTTGTTCTTCCGGCAGCGATCGTCGGGATTCTATTTTGGGCTGCGCCGTATCATGTCACCCGATATGTGACGATGCGCATCAGGCCGAAGCACAACGAAATAGCCACGTACAAACTGACACTAGGTCTCTTGACGTTCCCAGCGTGGCTTGGCTTGGTGTCAGCCTCGATCTCTTTTTTTGTGGGATTGGATATAGGCTGGCTCGTTGCTCGTGGAGCGCCGATAGTCGGCTTGGCGGCGATTATGTGGCGGGCTAAAGAAGAAGAAATCCGCGAGGATGCGAGAGTCTTTTTTAGAGCCGGAAGGAGGCATAAAACTCTTGATCGCCTTTATGTCCTGCGAAAAGATCTTGTTCGCGAGTTTGAGGAGGTCGCTAAGCGTTGGTCGGGTCTAGACCCTACTGAAATAAAGACTGTAGAGTCGTGATTATCTAACAAG
>CETM01203790.1_pt1 | contig 10612 bp, 8 predicted proteins | sample 361451 | NCBI WGS metagenome assembly CETM01 (sample SAMEA2622690, study PRJEB7988) | marine metagenome | isolation source: saline water (ENVO:00002010), including
GTGGGTGAGGTGTTGGGCACCTTGTCGGTGCGGGTTGCGCTGATGCGCACAGATGACAGAGCGAGCCCCAGTTCGCGGGCCACTACCTGGCAGACCTTGGTGTGTAGTCCCTGGCCCATCTCGGTACCGCCGTGATTGATCATCACGCTGCCGTCGGTATAGACGTGCAGCAGGGCGCCGGCCTGGTTGAGGTGCTTGGCGGTGAAGGAAATGCCGAACTTCACCGGCGTCAGCGCCAGGCCGCGCCGGATGATCGGGCTTCGGGCATTGTAGGCGCTGATCTCGGCGCGGCGCGCCCAGTAGTCGCTGCTCGATTCGAGTTGGCCGATCAGGGTATGCAGCAGGTCGAGCTGTTCCACCTCTTGGCCGTAGTGGGTCGTTGCACGCCCCGGGCGGTAGAGGTTGCGCTTGCGAATGGTCAGCGGGTCCTCGCCCAGGCGGTGGGCGATATCGTCCATTGCCTGCTCGATCAGCATCATGCCCTGGGGACCCCCGAAGCCGCGGAAGGCGGTATTGGAGGCGGTATGGGTGCGCGCCCGGTGTCCGGTGACGCGCGCCGCGCCCAGGAAATAGGCGTTATCGGCGTGGAACATGGCGCGGTCGACGATCGCCTCGGAAAGATCCGGCGAGTAGCCGCAGTCGCCGATCAGGGTCATGTCGCCGCCCTGAATGACGCCGTTGTCATCCACCCCCAGCCGATAGCGGCTATGGAAGGGGTGGCGCTTGCCGGTAAGGCGCATGTCGTCGCCCCGGGACAGCCGCAGCCGAGCCGGGCGTTGGGTGCGACGGGCGATCAGCGCGGCGATGCAGGCCCAGGGCGAGGCCTGGGTCTCCTTGCCACCAAAGCCACCACCCATCCGACGTACTTCCACGGTCACCGCATGGAAGGCAATGCCCAGTACCTCGGCGACCAGCTTCTGGGTCTCGCTGGGGTGCTGGTTCGAAGTATGCACCACCACGCCTTCGTCCTCGCTGGGGGTGACCAAACAGGCCTGACCTTCCAGGTAGAAATGCTCCTGGCCGCCGATGAACTGCTCTCCCGAGACGATATGCCGGGCGTTATCCAGCGACTGCTGCCAGTCACCGGACTGCTGAACGTGGGTGGGGCGCACCAGGTCATTCTTTTCGGCAGCGGCTACCGGGTCCAGGCTGGCCGGCTGCTCGTCGATTTCGATGATCGCGGCCTTGGCGGCGCGGCGGGCGGCGTCGTGGCTCTCGGCGGCTACGGCGAACAGGCACTGGCCGGCGTAGCTGATCTCGTTTTCGACGAAGATCGGGTCGCCGGGGAAGACCGGGCCGATGTCGGTGTGGCCCGGCACGTCATGGAAGCTGATGACATCGACCACGCCCGGCATGGCCCGAACTGGATCGAGATCGAGTCGCTCAAGGCGGCCATGGGCCACCGGCGACAGGCCAAGCGCAATATGCAGTGCCTTGGCCGGTGCCGGCAGGTCGTCGATATAGGTGGCGCGCCCGGTAACGTGCTTGATGGCGCTCTCATGTTGCTGCGCCGCCTTGTTATCGAGACGCTTGCCATCGACGCGCTTGCCATCGGCGCTTTTGCTATCGGCGCTTTTGCTATCGGCGCTATTGGCATCGACAGATGACGCCTCGCTAGCCATGTCGGGCGAAGAAGCAGCAACAGATAGCTTAGTCAGCGTACGCATCGAGCGTCACCTCCATGGCCGGAGTGTTTGGCGTGTTCGCGCCTTGTGAGGTGGCGGTCACGATCTTGAGCCGCAATCGCTCGAGCAGATTGGCGGCGGCGAGGCGGCGATACGCGCTCGAGCCGCGTACGTCGCTCAAGGGCTTGAAGTCGTCAGCGAGGGCTTGCCTGGCGGCGGCGAAGGCTGCCGGGGAGGGTGGCTGATCTTCCAGCGCGGCCTCGGCGCCTCGGGCACGGGCCGGAATCGCTGCCATACCGCCGAAGGCCAGCCGGACGTTGCGCAGCCGACCTTCCTCCAGCTGCCAGCTGAAGGCGCCGAGAACGGCGGAAATGTCGTCCTCGCGGCGTTTGGAGAGCTTCCATACCTTGAGCTGGCGCCCTTCGGGCAGCCAGGGCAGCCGGATCTCACCCAGGACTTCCTGAGCTCCAAGCGCCGTCTGCCGATAGTCGAGGAAAAAGTCCTGAGCCGGCAGCTCGCGGGCGCCCTCGGGCCCCTCGAGCACCAGAGTGGCATCCAGGGCCAAGAGTACCGGGGGGCCGTCGCCAATGGGAGAAGCGTTGGCGACGTTGCCACCCAGGGTGGCGCGATGACGAATCTGCGAGGAAGCGAAGCGGTGCAGCAGCCGGGCAAAGGCCGGGAAGTGCGCCTCGAACACCGGCTCGAGCCGGGCGTAGGTCACGGCGGCGCCGATATGCAGCCCCTGGTCGTGTTCTTCGAGCACTTGCAGCTCGGCTAGGTTGCGCAGGTCGATTAGCTCCGGCAGTACCTTGAGCTGCTGGGTGCGCTCGAGCCACAGGTCGGTGGCACCGGCCACCAGACGTGCACTGGGGTGGTCTCGGCGCAGGGCGAACAGCTCGGCAAGGCTTTTGGGGCGATGATAGAGGCTGCCGTCGACCGGGCTGTCCTGAGCGCTTTCCGCCACCCGGGCGGCCAGATGTTCACTTGCGTCCCAAGTAACGCAGCGCTGATCGGCCGGGTAAGCCAACATGGCTTGAGCGGCGTCGCGGATGGGCCGGTAACCGGTGCAACGACACAGGTTGCCGCCCAGGGCGGCCTCGAGGCGTGCTTGAGAATAGGGGGCAAGCGTGGCTGGTTGGCTACCGGACTCATGGGAGCTGGCCTCATACAGGGTAAACAGCGACATCACGATGCCTGGGGTGCAGAAGCCGCATTGGCTGGCATGACAGTCGACCATCGCGGCCTGGGCGGGATGCAGGACATCGCCCTTGGCCAGGCCCTCGACGGTGACCAGGTGACAGCCCTTGAGCTGATGGGCCGGCAGAATGCAGGCATTGGCACTGTGATAGCGAAGGTTGTCATGTCCGTCTGGCTCGCCGATCGCCACGGTGCAGGCACCGCAATCGCCGGAGGCGCAGCCCTCCTTGGTGCCGGTTGCGTCAAGGCGCGTGCGAAGCAGCTCCAGCACGCTGGTGTCCGGGGGGAGGCCGTCAAGCGACTGGGGTTCGCCATTGAGATGGAAATCGATCATCACGCGGTTCCCGGTTGTTATTGTTGGAACGTTCTTGACCAAATGGTCAAGATAATAAAAGGTTGGCGCAAAGCGTCCGACAGTGCAAGGGCTCAGATGTGGCCGTTGCCGGCTTTCACTGGCTGCGGCAAGCTGAGCGCCCGGTCCTGGCTGATGCTTGCTTGGCCGATAGTTTCCTGATCACTACCGTGAGACCTGCGATGACGGTGATTTCCGAGGTCGGCAGTGCGCCGATCAGCTCCAGTGCCAGTTCAAGACCCAGCGCCGGGGAAAGCGAGGCCTCGGCGATTCGCCAACGCAACGAGGAGACGATTCTCGAGGCCGCCGAGGCGGTCTTTGCCCAGCATGGCTATCGGGGCGGAAGCGTGCAGGCGATTGCCGAGGCGGCGGGGCTGCCCAAGTCCAATGTGCTCTACTACGTGGGTAGCAAGCGGCGCCTCTATGTGGCGTTGCTCGAGCGCATGATGGCGCGCTGGAATGCCATGCTTGACGATATCAGCGTCGATGACGATCCGGCCGAGGTGCTGGAAGCCTTCATCCGCAGCAAGATGGCGCTGACCCGGGCGCATCCTCGTGGCTCGCGACTGTTCGCCGCCGAGGTGCTCGGCGGTGCGCCCTTCCTGCAGGATTACCTGCGCGGCGAGTTGCGCGACTGGGTGCAGGCGCGGGCCAGGGTCTTCGATCAATGGGCCGAGCGTGGGCTGATGGACCCGGTGGACCCGGTATGGCTGATTTTTTTGATCTGGTCGGCGACACAGCACTATGCCGATTTCGAACCCCAGGTGCTGGGTATCACCGGGCGCGATGCCTTGGGCGAACAGGACTACCAAGAAATCACCGATTTCCTGTGCCGGCTGATTCTCAAGGGTTGCGGGATTTGTCGCTAAGCTGACTCGTTATACAGCGTCGGTATACAATGGCCGCCCGGTCAGGTGGCCGCCCAGGCCACTTCAGTTCACTTGGACGTTGTTACGTTTAGGTTTTCACATTAGACAGTATGAGACAGTGGCGCGCTTTTAGCGGGGCGTGACCCAGACGGACGGCGAGTATGAGCGGTAGTTGGCAACGCGAAGTTTATGGCAGCAATACCTGGGTAGGCAGTCGCGTCAGCGATGAACAAATCGTCGAACAGATCCGTCGGGCGGTGTTGATGCAGCGCCTGCCGCCGGGCACTCGGTTGCCCGAGGTGGCGTTGGGCGAGGCCTTCGGTGTCAGTCGATCGGTGGTGCGCAAGGCGCTGACCCGACTGGTCGCCAACCATGTCGTGGTACAGCGGCCCAATCAGGTGGCGCGGGTGGCGTCTCCCGATGTCGACGAGACTCGCGAGATATTCGCCGCGCGTCGCCTGATCGAGGGTGAGGTGGTGGCGCTACTGACCGGGTCCTTGCCCCCGACGGTGCGGCAGCGTCTCGCGGCTTTGGTCGAGGCGGAGAAGGCCGCCTTCATCCAAGGAGACGAGGAGCGGCGCATCGAGGAGTCGCTGGCCTTCCATCATTGCCTGGCTGAGCACTCCCCCAACCGCACCCTGGGTGCCATGCTTCGCGAGCTGATCTTGAGAACCTCTATCGTCATCGCGCTTTACAAGCCGTCGGACCTGGCGTCCTGCTACCTAGAAGGCGATCATGACGACCTGTTGGCAACGCTGGTCGCAGGGCAGCCCGATGCCGCCCGCGCCAGGGTGCAGACGCACCTGAGCTGCCTCGAGGCGCTGCTCGATCTTCATGCCCCCAGCGGCGCCATCGACCTTGGCGCCCTGTTCGGTCGCAACCACTCGCTCAGCCGGGGCGCCTAGGCGTCGGTTGACGCTGTCTCGGTCCAGCCGCTGATGATCTCGTCGCGTAGTCCTGCGACATCATTTGCCAGCCAGTCGCGAATCTCGAACACGCCCCGGCCAAGCCACTCATGAAGCGCCTGGGTGCTCTGGCGTAGATGGTAGGCGCGGGGCAGCCAGGCCCAGAGGCTGTCTGGCGGCGGGCTGGCAAATTCGGTAGGGGCGGGCAGGACGCTTAGCCCCGCGGCCTCGAATTCGCGCACGGCCCGTGGTAAATGCCAGGCCTGGGATACCAGCGCCACCCGATGAACCCCTTCCTGTTGCAGCATTGCCGCGCTGAAGCGAGCATTTTCCGCCGTATTTCGGCTCTGGGTTTCCACCCAGGTGGTCTCGATCCCAAAACTGTCCCTTAATGCCCGTTTCATCAGTGTGGCCTCGGCACGTGCCTCGCCATGTACCCGCCCACCACTGACCATCAGGGGCAGGCCACTGAGCCGGTGCAGGCGTGCGGCATAGGCGAGGCGTCGCCAGGTAGCGTTGTTGGGCGTATCGCCCCAGCCGAACTCGGGGCTCTGGTAGTCACGGCCACCGCCCAGCACCACAATGGCCTGGGTCGACTCCAGCTCCTCCTGCGTCACTGCCGGATAGGGTTCCAGGCCGGCCCGCAGCCAATGGCTGGCGGTGGGGGTGGCAAGCCACAACAGGCCGCCCACGCCGAGAAGTAGCAGGATGCCCCCCAGCCAGGGCAGGCGGCGCCAGAAGATCAGCCCCAAAACGCCCAGCAGTACGTTGATGACGGGGGGCAAGAGCAGGTACTTGAGCCAGGTCATGGGCGTCCCTAGGGATCATGGTGGTGAATGACGCGCCGCCAGGAAGTACGGCGACTCAACCGATATCTACTTTATCAGCAAACTCGCATAAGTCCTCGATCACGCAGCTGCCACAGCGCGGTTTGCGTGCCACGCAGGTATAGCGACCGTGCAGGATCAGCCAGTGGTGGGCATCCTGGCGAAACTCCCGTGGCACATGGCGCAGCAGTTTCTTCTCGACTTCGAGCACGTCCTTGCCGGGCGCGATGCCGGTTCGGTTCGAGACCCGGAAGATATGGGTGTCGACGGCAATAGTGGGCTGACCAAAGGCGGTATTGAGGATGACGTTGGCGGTCTTGCGCCCGACACCCGGCAAGGCTTCCAGGGCCTTGCGGGTGGTCGGTACCTCGCCGCCGTGACGCTCGACCAGCAGTTGGCAGGTCTTCATCAGATTCTCGGCCTTGGTGTTGTATAGCCCGATGGTCTTGATGTGTTCCTTGATGCCATCAAGTCCCAGCGCGAGGATCGCCTCGGGAGTGTTGGCCTCCGGGAAAAGTCGCGCAGTGGCCTTGTTGACGCCGACATCCGTGGCCTGAGCCGACAGCAGCACCGCGGCGAGCAGCTCGAAGGGCGTACTCCAGTTCAGCTCGGTGGTCGGTTCGGGCATGTGCTCGCGCAGGCGGGTGAATATCTCGTGGCGTTTATGGGCGTTCATGAGGGTTCCGTTTTGCTATTCCCGAGGGTAGTGGCTGTCGTCGCGGCGTCTGTCGTTGTGATGTCGGGTGAGGCTCAGCGGATGGTGCCGGTGACTCTGACTCGCCGACTCTCGGAGGGGCTCTGTGGCTGGTGCGTCGCACGAAGGCGCGCCTTGCGATCATCGACCAGATTTTTCAGGGCGATCAGCAGTCCCGTGGCGAAAAAGGCCCCCGGCGGCAGCACCAGGAACAGGAAGTCGTAATGGGGGAAAACGGTGATGCCCCAATCGGCGGCAATAGGCCCTAGCAGCAGGTCCATCTGGGTGAAGAGGGTGCCCTGGCCAAAAAGCTCGCGCACCGCGCCCAGTACGACCAGTACGGCGGCGAAGCCGAGCCCCATCATCAGGCCGTCGGTGGCCGCCGGCAGTACCGGGTTCTTGGCCGCAAAGCCGTCGGCACGGCCAAGGATTGCGCAGTTGGTGACGATCAGTGGAATGAAGATGCCGAGTATCTGATGCAGCTGATAGGTGTAGGCCTGCATCAGCAGGTCGGCGCAGGTGACGAAGGCGGCGATGATCATCACGAACGCCGGCAGACGCACCGTCTCGGGCACATGATGGCGGATCAGCGACACCGAGACATTGGAGCCGACCAGTACCAGCAGAGTGGCGAGCCCCAGGCCCAGGGCATTGACGACGCTGCCGCTGACCGCGAGCAGCGGACACAGGCCCAGCAGCTGCACCAACGCCGGGTTGTTGGACCATAGGCCGTTGCGGGCGAGTTCATTGAACTGGCTCATGGGGTTGCTTCCTGCTGTTCGGCGTCGGGGGCTGGTGTGTCGGGCATGTCGCCAAACAGGCGCTCATGGTGGTCGCGCACATAGCCAAGGCTGCGATGCACGGCTTCTATGACGGCGCGAGGGGTGATGGTGGCGCCGGTAAAGGCGTCGAAATCGCCGCCGTCCTTGGTCACCGCCCAACCGCCGGGCCCGGGGTCGCTGAGGCTGCGACCGGTGAAGTCTTCGATCCAGTCGCTCTTGCGTGACTCGATGGCATCGCCCAGTCCAGGCGTTTCCTGGTGGCGAGTCACCCGCACCCCGCTGATGGTACCCGACGCGGTGATGCCTACCAGCAGGGCGATGTCACCGCTGTAGCCGTTGGGGGCGATCACCGGCAGCACCACGGCGGCGTCCTGGCTGCTTTGCTCTTGGCGGGCTTTCCCGGGTGCTCGCCATGCGGTGAAGGGAGCCGTCTGGCCTAGCACAGGACTCGCCGGCAGCGTGAAGGCGGAGTCGACAAGGCGCTCGATCTCGAGGCCGGCCAGGGCCTCAGGCAATACCTCTATAAGCTGGTCGTGTTGGCTTGCCTGGCGATTATCCGCGATGCGTTCGGCGGTCAAGGCGCGTGTACCGGCGACGATGCCTGCGGTGAGCATGGCAAAGAGCCCCAGGCCCACGGCGCCACGCAGAATGGCGCGACGCATTGGCGCACTGGGGCGAGTCTGGGAACGGGAGGCATCGTCTTGCGGCGCATCCTGGCGATGAGAGGGCGTGCTCATGAAGCCTCCTCGTCGTCGAGCCTGGTGACCTTGATGCCGCGATTGGGCCGGGCATGGCCCTGAGTGCGGGGCTGGGTGTAGTAGTCGATGAAGGGCACGGTGAAGTTCATCAGCAGCACGGCGAAGGCCACCGCATCCGGGTAGGCGCCGGTTTCACGGATCAGCATCACCAGCACGCCAATGCCGGCGCCGTAGTAGAGCTTGCCCTTGCGGCTGGTTGCCGCACTGACCGGATCGGTGGCGATAAAGAAGGCGCCGAACACGGCGGCGCCGTTCAGCCAGTGAAAGGCCGGCGAGCCATGGTGACTGGGGTCGACGGCATACAGGAAACTGGCCAGCACGCCCATGGCAGCGAGCATCGACAGCGGGATCTGCCAACCGATCAGGCGCTTGTAGAGCAGCAGCGCACCGCCGGCGAGCCAGGCCAGGGCCACGTCCCGCCAGGCCGCCTGGGTGCCGTCGGGCAAAGGGTTCGAGGCCCAGAACTCGCTGGCGAGCAGGGCATCGGGCTTGTGCTTGAAGGCGTCCAGTGGTGTGGCGCCACTCCAGGCATCAACGCCGGTGCCGCTGTTCATGCCGGAGCTCGTGCCAGTGACGCGGGCCAGCAGCTCGCCCAATGACAGACCGTCCGGGCTTAGCAGCCCATGGGGGGCGGCCCACTGTGTCATGGCCGCCGGAAAGCTGATCAGCAGTAGCGCGTAGCCCACCATCGCCGGGTTGAAGGGGTTCTGGCCAAGGCCGCCGTAGAGCTGCTTGGCGACGACGATGGCCGCCACCATGCCGACCAGGATCAGCCATAGGCTGGTGCCCGGTGGCAGTGAAGCGCCGAGTAAGACGCCGGTCACCAGGGCGCTATTGTCGGCGAGCACCGGGCGAACCGTGCGGCGGCGCAGGCGCAGTACCAGTGCCTCCAGGCCGGCAGCAAAGGCACCGGCCAGCAGCACGTTGGAAAGCACGCCCAGGCCAAAGTGCCAGGTGAGGGTCGCGATGCCGGGCAGGGTGGCCAGCAGCAGCCAGGTCATGACCCGGCCGGTGTCGGTGGGCTGTCGGCTCACCTGGCTCTGGTGCATCAGGCTCATGGGGTGCGCTCCTGATCGGTGTCCGGTGATCGCCTTTGTGGGGCCGGCTCTTGGGTGGCGTCTGCCGCAGCATCCTTGGCCGCGGCCAGACGCGCTTCGATGGCGGCGAGATTCTCCCGGGCGGTGGCAAGCTGCACCTCGAGATCTTCGATTTCGCCATCACTCTGTCCTTGCTGCTGCCCCTTGCTGCCCGTCGACTGGCTGACCCGGGCGAGGACTTTTTCGGCCTTGCGTACGGCGGCCTTGGCCGCGGCCTGGGCGATGCGCAGGGACTTGAGGTCGGTATCCGCTGCCGCCGGCTGGTCATGGCCGCGCCCCGTTGAGCCGGGAACGGGGGTGGTGGAATTGGCGGCGATGCCACTGGGGCGTTTAGCGGCCTGGGCTCGCGCCTGGCGCCTCGCTTCCTTTTCGGCTGCTTCACGCTCGATGCGGGCTTGGCGAAACTCGAAGCGATGCTTGGCATGCTCGGCCTTGCGAGCCTCGAAGGCCTGGGCGCGAATCTCGCTCTTGGCGGCACGATAGTAATCCACCAGCGGAATGTGGCTCGGGCAGACGAAGCTGCAGGCGCCGCATTCGATGCAGTCGAAGAGATTGAACAGTTCTGCCTTGTCGTGTTCCCGGGACTTGGCGAACCAATAGAGCTGCTGAGGTAGCAGGCCAGCGGGGCAGGCGTCCTCGCAAGCGCCGCAGCGGATGCAGGGCTGCTCGACGGGTGGCGGTGGCAGCTCATCGAGAGTGGCGGCGATCAGGCAGTTGCTGGATTTGACCAAGGGTAGCTCGAGGCGCGAGAGCTCGATGCCCATCATCGGCCCGCCCATCACCAGCCGGGCGAGGCGGGCCTCATCGAGACCGGCGGCGGCAAGTAGCTCAATCATGGGCGTACCCAGACGCGCCTCGACGTTGCCGGGGCGTGTCAGGGCCTCACCGGTCAGGGTGACAATGCGCGACACCAGCGGGCGCCCGTCGCGTACTGCCTGCAGAGCGGCACGCAGGGTACCGGGGTTGTGGCACAGCACGCCGACATCAGCCGGCAGGCCGCGACTCGGCACCTCGCGACCGAGCAGCCGCTTGATCAGCTGTTTTTCGCCGCCGCTAGGATAGCGGGCAGGGAAATCCTTGAGGGTGATCTCGACGGTTTCCGTGTTGGCGGCCGCGATGGCCCTGTTCAAGGCTGAGATCGCCTCGGGCTTGTCATTTTCGATGCCGATGATGATGCGCTGAGCGCCGCTCAGCCTTGCTATCAGCCGGGCGCCTTCCAGCACGTCGGCGGCATGCTCGCGCAGGGTCATGTCATCGGCGCTGATATAGGGCTCACACTCGGCGGCATTGACGATCAGGGTGTCGATGGCGTTTCGCTCGCGGACTCTGGCTTTCACCTGGGTAGGAAATCCCGCGCCACCCAGGCCCACCACGCCGGAGGCATCGAGACGGGCGTGCAGGGTAGCGTGATCGGCGCGGCGCCAATCGAGTGACGGCAGCAGTGCCCAGTCGTCGCGGATACCATCGCCCTCGATCACGATGCAGGTCTCCTCGCGGCCTGCAGGG
>CETM01008482.1_pt1 | contig 10610 bp, 9 predicted proteins | sample 361451 | NCBI WGS metagenome assembly CETM01 (sample SAMEA2622690, study PRJEB7988) | marine metagenome | isolation source: saline water (ENVO:00002010), including
AAGTGAGTTAAATAATGAAGCATATAAAACATAACTAAACCATGAAGTGCCAAATATTTTAAAAATCAGTGCTACAGTAAAATCAATAAACGGGCCAGTGATTGTCCAATAGTCTCGAAATGGAAAATTCCCGTTAGCAACTTCATATCCAGCATTAAAGCTAAAAAAACTATCAATCGGGTTTATACCTTGGTATCCATAATATTGATTAATTAATACTGAAAGAAGAACTAATAAAATTATAGAAATTATTTTTTTTGTTTTATCGGGTATTGCTTTATAGAAATTGAACATAAAAAAGTATATGTTTTTTTTAATCAATACTATTGATATATAAACTATTGAATAAATGCACTTACTTTTTATAGAAAAAAGGATATAAAACAGTAAAATAAAATGTCTGCATTAGCTAAAAACTATAATAGAAGAAAAATTTCTTTTAAAAAAGGAAAAGGAAGTTTCCTTTACTCAACAAATGGAAAAAAATATTTAGATTTTGTACAGGGTATTGCTGTTAATTCATTAGGTCATGCAAATCCATTCTTAATTAAAGCTATAAATAACCAAGCAAAAAAAGTTTGGCATGTTTCAAATGCATTCGTAATACCTGAAGGAGAAAAGCTTGCAAAAAGATTGACCCAAAAAACTTTTGCTGATTATGTTATTTTTCAAAATAGCGGTGCAGAAGCCACAGAAGCTTCAATAAAAATTGCTAGAAGATATTTTTTTTCTATTGGAAAACCTCAAAAAAATAGAATTCTTTGTATAAAAAATTCATTTCACGGAAGAACACTAGCTACAATTTTTGCAAGTGGTTCAAAAAAAATGGTCGAAGGTTTTGGCCCGAAAGTTGCTGGTTTTGACCATTTTAAATTTGGAAATCATCATTCTTTAAAAAAAGCTATAACGAATAAAACAGCCGCAATTATGGTTGAGCCTATACTAGGAGAGGGTGGTATAAAAGTTATCCCTAATTGGTGTTTGAAAGAATTAAGAAAAATCTGTAATAAAAAAAAAATTCTATTAATACTAGACGAAGTACAGTGTGGAATTGGAAGAACAGGTAAATTTTTCGCATTTAATTATTCAAAAATTAAACCAGATATTGTACCTATTGCAAAAGGTATTGGAGGCGGATTCCCGCTTGGTGCAGTTTTGATGAATAAGAAAGTTGCTTCCGCTATGATACCAGGTAGTCACGGCTCTACTTTTGGAGGAAATCCTCTAGCGATGAGCGTAGGTAATGCAGTTTTAGATCAAGTTTTTAAAAGAGGATTTTTAAAACATATTCAAAAAATTTCTAAGTATTTTCATTCTGAATTGAACAAAATAAAATACGAGTATCCTAAAATTATCAAAGAAGTAAGAGGAGTAGGGCTTTTAATTGGTTTACAATTATTTAAAGATCAAACAAAATTTATAAAAAAATTAACGGATAATAAACTTTTAACAATTAAAGCAGGAGAAAATGTCATAAGAATTCTTCCTCCACTAAATGTTAAAAAAAATGAAATAGATTTATCAATAAAAATTATAAAAAAAGTTTGCAAAGAAATTAAATCAAAGTGAAAAATTTCATAAATATATCAGATGTTTCAAAAAAAGAGCTAAGAAATATAATTGATAATGCTAAATTTAGAAAAAAAAAAAGATCTGGTCTAAATAAAAATTCTGTTGATAAAGATAATTTTTTAAATGGTAAAATTTTAGTTATGATATTTGAGAAACCATCTACTAGAACAAGAATATCTTTTGATCTAGCTGTAAAACAATTAGGTGGAAGTTCGTTAGCTTTAAATCCTGAAGAAATACATTATGGTAGTGGCAATGAAAGTATACATGATACTTCACAAATATTATCCCAATATGCTGACATTATTATGATGAGAACTTATGAACATAAAAAGATTTTGGAATTTTCAAAATATTTAACTATTCCAATTATTAACGGTTTAACAGATCTCAACCACCCTTGCCAAATTATGTCTGATGTTATGACTTTTGAAGAATTAAAAGGACCAATCGCAGGTAAAAAAATTGCCTGGGTGGGAGATGGTAATAATGTTGTTTTCTCCTTAATTGAAGCTGCAGTTATGTTTGATTTTGAATTATCAGTTGCATGTCCAAAAGGATACGAGCCAAATAAAAAAATATTAAAATGGGCGCAAAAAAATAAAAAAAATATTCTAGTTACAAGAAACCCTTCCCTTGCGGTAAAAGATGCTGATTGTGTAATGACTGATAAGTGGATATCTATGAATGATAAAATTAATAAAAATATTAAAAAGAAAAAATTTAAGCCATATCAAGTTAATAAAAAATTAATGAATCTTGCAAAAAATAATTCTATATTTATGCATTGCTTACCAGCTAGCAGAGGTGATGAGGTTACTAACGATGTAATAGACGGTAAACAATCCGCTGTATGGTTAGAAGCATTGAATAGAATTCATGTACAAAAAAGTATTATTGAGTGGTGTTTAAAATAAATCTTATTGTACAGGTAGTGGATTATCAGAATTTTCATTCATGTATAATATTACCGCTGCTCTGTCTTTTGCATCTTTTAATCCAGCGTAAGACATTTTAGTTCCTTGCACCCATTCTTTAGGTTTTATCAAAAAACCATTCATCTCTTCAAATGACCATTTCTTACCATGTGCAAGCATAGCTTTTGAATATTTATAATCTGTTACAGCTCCCGCATTCCTACCAATCACTCCCCATAAAGCTGGACCAATTTTATTACCACCATCTTTTGCAATACTGTGACATGCTTTACATTTTGAAAATACTTTAGCTCCGTCCGTTGCGCTTACTGACGCAAATAAAGCCATGATACTTTCGCTCTCAAGATTTTCTGAATTTGTTTCGGAAGTATTAGTACTATCAACTGTAGTTGAACTCGTAACTTGGTAAGCTGATTTTTCTGGTTTCTCCACATTATATATTGTGTCTGCAATCTTATTTATTCCAATTAAAAGGATCACAGCAAACGCAACAGAAACAACAATTTTATTCATTTTAATAAGTGTTATAAATTTAGTACAACAGTATACAATTTATATCATGACCTATATTAGTAAAATAGACTTTTAGACGCATAATTTTATTATTTTATGAAAAATACCGCAATAATAATACCGACCAGGCTATCAGCTAAAAGATTTCCAAACAAACCTTTAGCTGAAATTAATAATATTCCTATGGTTATCCATGTTCTTAAAAAGGCAAAAAAAGCAGAAGTCGGAGAAGTATTTGTAGCGACCCCAGACAAAAAAATTTTTGATTTAGTTAATAATAATGGAGGGACAGCGATCTTAACTAAAAAAAATCATATGTCAGGCAGTGACAGAATCTATGAAGTATATTCAGAAAAAATAAAAAATAATATTGATCTAATAATTAATTTACAAGGTGATATGCCTAATATAAATCCAGACAATATAATAAAACTTGAAAAGCTAATGAAAGCTAATAGTTGTGATATTGGTACTTTAGCATCTCCTATAAAAGACGATAGCGAATTGCAAGATACTAATATTGTTAAAGTTCGTGTTGATCAGGCATTAAAAGATGATAGTTTTTGCGAAGCAAAGGATTTTTTTCGCAAGAAAAAAGATTTGATTAACGATAAAATCTACCATCATCTAGGCTTATACATATTTACAAAGGATGCTCTAACAAGGTATGTAAAGTTATCAAGATCTAAATTAGAAATTGAAAGAAACCTAGAACAAATGAGAGCTATGGAAAATAATATGGTAGTTAAAGTTGGACTATCTAACTCCATGCCATTAAGTGTAGATACAGAAGAGGATTATAAAAAAGTAAAAAAACAAATGGAAAATAATGAGCGATAAAATAAAAATAGCTTTTCAAGGTGAAAAAGGTGCATACTCACATTTAGCATGTTTAGAAATATTCCCAAACGCAGAAGCTTTTGGTTGTTCAACTTTTGAAGAAGCTTTTCAGTTAGCCAAGGATAATTCTGAATATAAGATTATAATACCAATAGAAAATTCTTTAGCCGGAAGAGTTGCAGATATACATTATCTTATTCCAAAATATAAACTACAAATTCATGCTGAGCATTTTCAAAAAGTGAGTCATAATTTACTTGCAGTGAGAGGTACAAAAATAAAAGATATTAAAAGTGTCAGAAGCCATTCACAAGCGATTGGTCAATGTAGAAAATTTATTACTAAAAATAATTTAAAAACAATTATATCCGCGGATACAGCTGGTTCTGCAAAATACATTGCAGAAAAAAAAAATAAAAGCGAGTCTGCAATTGCTTCTGAATTAGCTGCTAAAATTTATGATTTAGAAGTCTTACAATCTAATATTGAAGATGAATCAGGAAATGTAACTAGATTTTTTGTTATGGGAAAAGAATCCAAACACCCTGATTTAAAAAATAAAAAATATATTACAAGTTGCATTTTTAAACTAAAAAGCATTCCTGCGGCACTTTATAAAGCTCTAGGTGGTTTTGCCACAAACGGGGTAAATTTATGCAAATTAGAAAGTTTTTCTGTTAAAAATACATTTGATCAAGTTAATTTTTATATCGATATAGAGGGCCATATAGAAGATCCAGCTTTACAGAAAGCACTTGAAGAACTAGGTTTTCATACCCAAAAATTAGACATATTGGGTGTTTATGAGGCCCATCAATTCAGATTAAAAAAATTATAAACAACCTACAGTAATATTGTAGTTCTTATTTTTATACTGATATAATAAAATAGGAGGCTGGCAGCGGGTGGAATTTTTTGAACAACCCGGTCAGGACGGAAACGTAGCAGCCGCAACAAAAATATTTCAGGTTGTTGTTCAGTCTCCTTAATAATTAGTAACTAAATATGGAAAATAAAACTTACACGGTGCTTGCTTTAAAATATAGGCCTCAAAATTTTGATGAATTAATTGGCCAAGATGTAATGGTGCAAACAATAAGCAATTCCGTAAAATTAGATAAATTACCTAACGCATATTTGCTTACAGGAATACGGGGAGTTGGAAAAACAACAACCGCACGGTTGATTGCAAAGGCTCTAAATTGTTTAAAAGGTATAGATAAAATATGCAAAACTAACCCATGTGAAAATTGTAAATCTATATCTAATTCAAATCATATGGATGTTATCGAAATGGATGCTGCATCAAAAACCGGCATTGATGATGTAAGGGAATTAATCGAGTCAGGAAAATATAATCCTACAATTGCCAAGTATAAAATATTTATTATCGATGAAGTTCATATGCTTTCCAAGCAAGCATTTAATGGTTTACTTAAAACTTTAGAAGAACCTCCTCCACATTTAAAATTTATATTTGCAACAACTGAAGTTAAAAAAATACCCATTACCATAATATCAAGATGTCAAAGGTTTGATCTAAGTAGAGTTTCAATACAAATTTTGTTTGATAATTTAAAAAAAATTTCAAAACTTGAAAAAGGAAATATAACTGATGAAGCTTTGAAACTAATAGCTAAAACATCAGAGGGCTCTGTTCGAGACTCATTGTCTCTTTTAGATAGAGCTTTAATTAGTCAAAATCATACTGAAAAAACTGTTGATGAAAATCATGTGAGGCAAATGCTTGGAATAGCAGATAGATCAAGAATCCTAGAGATTTTGCAACTCCTTACAAAAGGTGATCAAAAGAAAACAATTTCACAACTAAGAGAATTAGTAAAAGAAGGATTAGATCCTTCCAATTTTCTTAATGATTTGCTGGAAGTGATACACTTTGTGCTACAAAAGAAGGAATTAGATCATTCAAGTCAGGATTTACCATTATCAGAGACAGAAAATGAAATGATAAATTCAATTTCAAAAGATGTAAATACTTCAACTCTAATAATGTTTTGGCAGTTTATACTAAAAAGTTTAGATGAGTTATCAATTGTTTCTAATCAAATTTTATCATTAGAAATGTTAATTATAAGATTAATACATCTAAAAGATTCTCCTTCGTACGAGGCAGTCTTGGACTCATTAAAAAAGGAAAATAATAACGAAATAGAAAAAGACTTTAAAACAACCAATTTAATAACTAGAAGCGAACAAAGTAAAATTTCAAAAGATCAAATCAAAACAACAACACAAACTAAACTTGATACTGATTTTTTAAAAGAAAATAAATCTAAAGATATTTATTTAAAAGAAAAAATAAATACTTTTGAAGATTTAATTGAAATTTCATCATTGAAAAAAGAAATTAGCTTGAAGTATGATTTAGAACGAAATGTAAATTTAGTAAAATTTGAAGATGGTAAAATTGATATATCCTTTAATGAAAAACTTGGAAAAGATTTTGTAAGGAAGCTTTCGGAAAAGTTACACGAATGGACTGGAAAAAGATGGGTAATAACCTTAACAAAAGAGATAGGCCAAAAAAGTTTTCTAGAAAAAAAAATAATAGATAATAATAAAATTATAGAGGATGAAAAAAAAGGAAATACATATAAAAAATTTAAAAGCATATTTCCAGATGCAGAATTAATAAATGTCGACGAAAAGGAGTAGAATATGAAAGATTTTTCAGATTTGTTATCTCAAGCTAAAGAAATGCAAGAAAAAATGAAAGAAACGCAAGATATTATAAAAAAAATTGAAGTCGAAGGTTTAGCAGGAGGTAATTTAGTTAAAGTAATTATGAATGGAGATAATGAATTAAAAAAAGTTATTTTAGATGATAATTTACTAAAGGAGCCTAAAGAAATTATTGAAGATTTAGTTGTTTCAGCTGTAAATGATGCAAAATCTAAAATAAAGAAAAAGACAACCGATGAAATTTCAAAAGCTACGGGAGGAATTAATTTTCCTCCAGGTTTTAAATTTCCTTTATAAAATAATAGATGACCTCAAACAAAGTTAAAGATATAGAAGATTTAATAAAAATAATTTCTAAATTACCTGGATTAGGACCAAAATCGGCAAAAAGGATCGTTTTAAAATTAATAAATAATAGAGAAGAATTAATTAAACCCCTAGCTAAAACCTTAGCGCAAATTTATAAAAATGTTGTTCGTTGTAATATTTGTGGAAATCTTAAAGCTTTAGATACCGTATGTTTTTGCACTACTAAAAAGTATGATCAAATTTGTGTAGTTGAAAATATCGCTGATATGTGGGTTATCGAGAATACCGGTATATTTAAAGGGCATTATCACATATTAGGAGGAACTTTACCTTCGTTAGAAAATAAAAAAGATGATGAATTGCTTATATCTTCACTGATAAACCGTGTTAAAAAAAATTCAGTAAAAGAAATAATTTTAGCTACTAGTGCAACTATAGAAGGTCAAACTACAGCGCACTATATACAAGATAGTTTAAAAAATGAAAAAGTTAAAGTTTCAAAGCTAGCACAAGGACTTCCAGTCGGCGGTGAGATAGAATTTTTAGATGATGGAACTTTATTTTCAGCTTTTAAAAATAGAAGCCCAATAGTTGAAGATTAATTTTTTTTTAAAAATCTGTTAAAATGTAGAATGGGTTCCGTATAACCTGATGGCTGTTCTCTACCTTTAAAAACCAAATCGCAAGCTGCTTTAAAAGCAATAGAAGAGTCAAAGTCATCTGACATACGCTTATATGAAGCATATCCTTTTAAATCTGGATCTTTAATATTTTGTTTATCGACGATTTTAGCCATTTTTTTCATAACTTCTAATACTAGCTCTTTCTTACAAATTCCATGATGTAACCAATTAGATATATGTTGAGATGAAATTCTTAAAGTTGCTCTGTCTTCCATTAGTCCCACATTATTTATATCTGGTACCTTTGAACAACCTACACCTTGATCTATCCATCTTACTACATATCCCAAAATACCTTGTGCATTATTTTCTAATTCTTTAGTAATTTCTTCCAAAGACCAGTTCGGTCTGTCTGCGATTGGAATAGTAAGTATCTCAGATATTTTTGCAGAAGTTCTATTTTTCAATTCTTTATGTTTTAAAAAAACATCCACCCGATGATAATGCATAGCATGAAGTGTCGCTGCAGTCGGTGAAGGAACCCAAGCACAATTAGCACCCGACTCAGGATGGCTAATTTTTTGAGACATCATATCAGCCATTTTATCTGGAGCGGCCCACATTCCTTTTCCAATTTGAGCTACACCTGAAAAACCGCAAGCTAATCCAATATCTATATTATTATTTTCATATGCAGCGATCCATTTAGTAGATTTCATATCTCCTTTTTTAACTACAGGTCCCGCTTCCATTGATGTGTGTATTTCATCACCTGTACGATCTAAAAAACCCGTATTAATAAATACGACTCTATTTTTTACTGCTCTAATACATTCTTTCAGATTTACTGTAGTTCTTCTTTCTTCATCCATTATTCCAATTTTAATTGTATATTTTTTTAAATTTAATACTTCTTCTACTTTTTCAAAAATTGAACTAGTGAATGCTACTTCCTCAGGCCCATGCATTTTTGGTTTTACAATATAAAAAGAATTTTTCCTTGAGTTTTTTTTATTATGAAAATCATTAATTGCTGCAGCCGTTGTTATAAAAGCATCCATTATACCTTCAGGAATTTCTGATTGATCGTTTAATTTAATAGAAGGATTAGTCATTAAGTGTCCTACATTTCGATTAAGCATTAAAGCTCTTCCATGTAGTTTAAATTTATTACCATCAGGAGAAATATATTCACGATCAGGGTTTAATGATCTTTTGAATTTTTTTCCATTTTTTTGACCTTCATATTTTAAATCACCTTTCATTAAACCTAACCAATTTCTATATCCATGCACTTTGTCCTTAGCATCTACTGCTGCAACAGAATCTTCATGATCCATAATCGAAGTTATGGCTGACTCTAAAATTACATCATATATTGCAGCTTTATCTTTAAGACCTCCCAATGTTTGATTAATGTCAAACAAAACATCTATGTGAAGATTGTTATTTTTAAATAAAAGTGAAGATAAATTATTAGATTTTTTATTATAACCTACAAATTGATTTTTATTTTTAAGTTCTAAGCTTAATTGATTATTTTTAACATTTGGGATTTCCGAAATATCTTTCCAACTTCCATTTGTTAGTGGAACATTAACATCTAGAAAATCTCTAGCATATTCAATTACCTTTTCTCCTCTTATATAATTATATTTTTTTCCTTTTTCTGCACCTCCAGATTCAGAAATAACATCTGTTCCATATAGAGCATTATATAAACTTCCCCATCTTGCATTAGCAGCATTCAAAGAATATCTAGCATTCATAACTGGGACGACCAATTGTGGACCTGCAATACTACAAATTTCAGAATCTACATTTTTTGTTTCTATTGAAAATTTTTCTCCTTCTTTAACTAAATAACCAATTTCTTCTAAAAAACTCCTATAAGCTTTTGTATTAAATTCTTTGCCCTTGTTATCAATATGCCACTTATCAATTTTCTTTTGAATTTCATCTCTGAAAGAAAGTAACCTTTTATTTATGGGGGCTAATTCATGTACAGCTTTGTCAAAACCAGACCAGAACTTTTCTTGGTTAATATTTGTTCCTGGCAACAGTTCATTATTGACAAATTTTAATAATTCATCTGCTACTGATAATTTACCAATCTTTGTATAATTCATATATATAAGTCAAATTTTTGCCACTAATTTTCATATTCTATTAATTATTATAATATTTATGTATATATATAATTAATCAAGTAATTTTTGATAAAGTTATTTTGTAACACAGCTATGCAAAAGACACATAGACAAAGGATAAATGAAAACTTATTTAGAATTTGAAAAAGATATTAAAATTTTGGAGGAAGAACTTGCAAAATTAAAAGATCCTTTCAATAAAGAAGGTATATCAGAAGTTGATACTGAAAATATTTTACGCATACAAAAAGAGATAGACCAAAAATTAAAAAAATCATATGAAAATTTAAATGAATGGCAAAGAACTCAAGTTGCTAGACATGAAGATAGACCCAAATCTAAATTTTTTATTGAGAATTTATTTGAAAATTTTATAAAATTATCAGGTGATAGAAGATTTTCAGAAGACGAATCTATTTTAGCTGGTTTTGCAACATTTAATAAGAAATCCGTTTTAGTTCTAGGACAAGAAAAAGGAGATGATCTTGAAAGTCGTTTAAAAAGAAATTTTGGAATGATGCGGCCTGAGGGTTATAGAAAATGTATTAGATTAATGAAGCTCGCAAATAAATTTAATATACCAGTTTTAACATTCGTTGATACTCCAGGTGCATACCCTGGTATTGGTGCAGAGCAAAGAGGTCAAGCAGAAGCAATTTCCGAATCCATAGAATGTTGCATGTCGTTAGAGGTTCCTATCATTTCAATAATTATAGGAGAAGGTGGTTCTGGTGGTGCAATTGCTTTGGCATCCGCTAATAAAGTTTTGATGTTAGAAAATGCAATTTACTCAGTAATTTCCCCAGAAGGGTGCGCTTCAATATTATGGAGAGATCCAAATAAATCTTTAGAGGCAGCTAAAGCAATGAAGCTAACAGCAAATGAACTTTTAAAAATGGGTATCATTGACGAAATAATAAAAGAACCTATTGGGGGAGCGCATAGAAATAAAGAAGAAATTA
>CETM01182638.1_pt1 | contig 10606 bp, 3 predicted proteins | sample 361451 | NCBI WGS metagenome assembly CETM01 (sample SAMEA2622690, study PRJEB7988) | marine metagenome | isolation source: saline water (ENVO:00002010), including
CATGGGTGTCACTAACGTGCATCAGGCAATGTAAATGATATAATCATACCGCTAGATGCTCACTACACCCCCTAAAGGGGTGATTTACTGAAAATCTACTCTCACAGCATCCAAATGTCCAGTTCTGCCTGATAATCACTGTATTATCAGAAATAAAGCGCTACAATATTGCCCGAAGGGAGTTTCAGTTCTCTCTGACCCAACTATCATCATCTTGCCGCACCCAAACTCCACACTCTTCTCCTTCATATCTCATCGGCTCTGTTTCGACATAGTCTCCCCCGTCTGGTAGATCTTCCCAACTGTTTACTCTCTCGGGCTTTGCAGCTAAATCTGATGCCATGTCCTCGAAACCTGGTGGTGGCGGTGGTCTCATCTTTGGAGGTGCAGGAGAAACAGTGTCAGAATCTTGCTCTGGCTCTAGTTCGAGCTCTGATTGCATCTCGGGAGGCATGGGGGGCTTTTCAGGCGGAGGAGGGGGCGTATTTGCCATCTCAGGGGGCCTTTCTGGTGGGTCAGGAGCGACTTTTACCTCTGGCTCTTCAGTGAACTGCTCGCTGCCTCTGGTAGATTCGTCATCATCCCAAACCTGCTCAGTTCCATCTGTTACGATAATCGCTCCTTCTTGCTTTCGACTCAAAGTGAATGCTACAGAACCACCAATGGCTCCTAGAATTACGAGTACTAAGAGTGCGGTCAGCATTGGATTGAGTTTCATATGGTCTACAATTGTCAATGGATGAGCATTGTCTCCTAATCCATCTCCATTTCGATCTTCCCACTCAGTTCCATCCAATGGGAATACATCAGCTAAGTCGCTGACACCGTCGTTGTCATCATCTGCATCAACTACGTCACATGACCCATCTCCGTCGGTATCAAGTGGGACGGAATTAGCCGAAAGAGGCATTGTCTGGCATATTGTTTCTACAGCATCAGGCCAGTTATCTCCATCGTCGTCAGGATCTGAATTGTCGCCCACTCCGTCCCCATCTGTATCTACAGACTCACTGGAGTCGAATGGGAAATCATCGTCAATGTCTGGTGTCATGTCATTATCATCGTCTGGGTCGATAGGGTCGCAAATTCTGTCGCCATCCCAGTCGTCAGGAATTGAATTGGCATCCCGGGGATCGGAGCCACAATTAGGCTCCTCTAGATCCGACCAAGTGTCTCCATCATCATCGGTGTCAGCATTATCGCCAATTCCATCGAGATCCAAATCTTCCCATTCAGTGGCGTCGAACTGGAACATATCGAGCGTATCGTCAACTCCATCACCATCGTCATCTGAATCTACTCTATCGCAAATCTGGTCTGAATCGAAGTCATCCGGTACTGAGAAAGAGGAAAATGGATCAGTCTGGCAGTCTGCCTCATCAGTATCAGGCCAGCCATCATTATCATCGTCTAGGTCGGCATTATCGCCCACTCCATCAGCGTCATTATCATCCCACTCCGTGGCATCGAGAGGGAATGCATCAGAAGTATCGATTACGAAGTCACCGTCATCGTCTTGATCTTGGTTATTTCCGAATCCGTCACCATCGGTATCAACCCACTCGCTTGCATCCAGGGGAAAAGCATCATTGATGTCTGCAAAACCATCGTTATCATCGTCGCCATCCACAGCATTACACGAACCATCCTGATCAGTGTCGAGTGGTATGGAGCTTGAATCTAGAGGATCCGATCCACAAACACCCTCAGTGGCGTCTGTGAATCCGTCTCCGTCGTCATCTAGATCAGCATTGTCACCTGTTCCGTCGCCATCAGTATCCATCCATTCCTCGTCGTCCAGAGGGAATGCATCAGAGGCGTCGGGATATCCGTCATCGTCATCGTCTGTGTCAACTACATCACAAGTTCCATCAGAATCGGTATCTAGGGGTTGGCTGTTGTAATCCAATGGGTCGGTTCCGCATTGGTACTCATCAGAATCTGTCCAACCGTCGTTATCATCGTCTTCGTCCGAATTATCGCCTACTCCGTCTCCATCAGTATCGTCCCATTCGGTGTTATCGAGAGGGAATGAATCGTTGGCATCATCGTAGCCGTCATCGTCATCATCATTGTCCAATAAATCGCAGATGCCATCTGCATCGGTGTCTTGAGGTACGCTCGAGGCATCATCTGGGTCGGATCCACACGCTACCTCATCCTCATCATAGAAACCGTCACCATCGGCATCAAGTGTGAAAATCCAAATGGTCATGTTATAGTCTCCTTCGCCAGAGGAAGCGTAAACCTCGATGATTACACTGTCACCTCCGACATAGTATCCTGATCCATTTGTAGTTACTTCCTCGGGGCTAGAGAACCAAGACGAAGATGAGTCGATGATGTTAATCTGCATATCAGCCATCGCTAAATCGAAATTAGCATCCGAAGTATCGAATGAAAGAGATACAGTGATGCCATGATCAACTGGGATTGCTGTGGTGTATTCATCTACAGCGTCTGCACTAGATGATGCCCAGCCGCTGAAGTCGTTTTGGCCAACATATGTGACGATACTAGTTGGATTGTTGTAGTCATCAGAGGCATCATCCCCTGTCCCAGCATCATTCTGATTGTATACAGGAGATGAAGAGATGTTATCGAAAGTCAAGATGAGAGTATAATTGTCACTTCCTGACCATGCGCGTACCATGAGTGTGACATTTGTCCCTCCGATTGCTGCGTTTCCACTACTAACATTCTCTGGGTTGTCCCAATAGCTGTAGTCAATGTAGGAGCCGTTCTCGTCAAACAGATGTAAGTCGAGATCGACGCCCGATGTGTTCCAAGAAAGGCTGGCGTTAATCGAATGGAATGCTGGCATCGAGATAGCATACCAATCGTACTCGTCCGCCGAGTTGTCTACAAATCCATAGTAAGTTGCATTCGTCGAATTCAGGAATGTTGGGGTGGATTGTACATCCGATGCATCGCCGCCGGTATTTGCATCGTTCTGGGTTGAGTTTCCTCCTCCGCCTCCGCTGGAAGAGTTAGTGGAGAATATCCAAATTTGCATTGTGTACTGTCCTGAGCCGGAGTATCTGTCAACCCAGATGTATACAGTGTTGCCACCAACGCTAGTACCGTTAGAGGTTACTGCATCAGTAGTGCCGGTACTTACGCTAGTGTCAATGTAGCCTCCTCCAGAGTTCAATAGAGCAAGGTCAAAATCTGTAGAGCTGGGATAGTCAATCTGTACGGCTATTCCGGTATTGTTTGACATGTTGACTCCATAGTAGTCTTCGTCATCACCTGATCCTGAAGCGTTGAATGTAAGGTTCCCGTAGTATGTTGCATCAGTAGCTGGCAGCCACACTGCTGTTGATGTGGATCCTCCTGCATCTCCTCCTGAACCAGCGTCGTTTGCTAGAACAACTCCAGATAGGCAAGAGACCAATATCAGGGCTGTTATCGTAGATGCAGCGTATCGGCTGGTCATGCCCGTAGGGGCATGCGCATAGGCTTGAACTTTCGCACGATGCGTTAGTGTGTAAAATGCACCTTTCCAGTACCCTTTTTGGTCAATATTCGTAAAATCCTTGACCGCTCTTACGACCGATTTTACCTTGCTCTACCATTTCGATTAGCAGTGGCGCAGGAGTGTATTTGTCGTCGCCAAGACCCTCATGTAGGACATTCATGATGTGGAGGACTGTGTCCAAACCAATTAAATCTGCCAGAGCTAGGGGGCCTATCGGATGGTTCATCCCGAGTTTCATGATTCCATCAATCGCCTCTGGCTCAGCCACTCCTTCTTGCAAAGTCAGTATAGCCTCATTTAGCATAGGGCAAAGAATCCTGTTGCTTACAAAGCCAGGAGAGTCGTTGCATGAAAGTGCAGTCTTGTCCATTCTTTCTGCGGCCTCTACAACAGCGGTGTTGGTCTCGTTAGAAGTCTGTGAACCATTAATGATCTCAACTAGTTTCATTATCGGTACAGGATTCATGAAATGCATTCCAATAACCCTGTCGGGCCTATTTGTTGCAGCGGCAATCTCATCTATGCTGATGCTAGATGTGTTACTAGCGAGAATTGTACTATCTTTGCAGATTCCATCCAATTCAGAGAAGATTGAGAATTTCAGATCAGGGATCTCTGGAATTGCTTCTATGACCAAGTCGCATTGAGATGCTGCCTCCTTGCTTGTGGATGTATTCACGAGTGCGAGAGCAGTGTCCGCTTCTTCCTGGCTCATCCTATCCTTGGAAACTAGTTTTGACAGGGAAAACTCGATCGAAGACATTCCCTTGTCCACATATGACTGCTCGATGTCAATCATCATTACTTGGTAGCCAGCGCAGGCTGCTACCTGTGCTATGCCATTGCCCATCTGTCCGGCGCCGATGACGCCTATCCTAGTGATTTCCATACATCTTCGAAAGAGAGTAGGGGGATGAGTCTTACTCAGTGGAATCGTCATCGGATGAGTCATTACTGACTGAAGATTCTACTTCTGACATAATCTCGTCAATATCGGGTCCGTGTTTGAGCAGCCTATCTCTTGTTGAGTTTCTTTTACGTAATGCCATTGTAGGAACTACGACTAGTAGAATCGTCACCAATCCTGCTAGGGAAAACCACCACAGCATAGGCCCAGATGCCTTGGCGTCATCTAGTGCCCAATCAATCCACTCTTGCTCAAGAACCTCGATTGAGGCAGAGTTCTCATTATTTGCCCCGTCTGACGAAAGTGCATTGATGATGTGGTTCCCAGGCATATCAGGGATTTCTATTCTGATTTCAAATAGTCCGCTTTCTTCACAGAAGAAATCTACCGATTCGGTTTCGGACCAAACCATCACAGAGGCCCCTCTCTCACAAGTGCCCGTGACTACTCTTTGAGTCTCAAGAGGAGAAGTTCTGTTGGCCTTTTCCTCCAAGGTCAAAGCAGGAGGAATGGTGTCTCGAACAATCGACAAAGTGTAGTTATCGAAATGATCTAATGCCTCGATTTCAATGAAGAACTGATTTTCTCCTTCTACTAATTCCAGAGGTAGGGTGACCACTGCAGCACCAGGTTCAATCAGACTTCTTTGATCAGAGCCAACTCTACTCCACCAAATCTCCTGATCGGGGCCGCGTTGCATTATTGCCTCAACGATGTCGATTGCCATCAATCCACCATCCCAGTCTGCTGAGACATGTGTTGCATAGATTGATGGATCCAGCATCATCTCTCGGCATTCTTTGAATCTGTTATTATTCTCTTGGAACCTAGTCCCATCCACTGCCTCGATACACACTGTATGCATGCCCGTGTGATTGAGTTCGAAAAGCGCCCCTCCAGTAACATCGGTACGCTCACTGATTGTCACACCATCTATTGTGAAAGTAGTGTGTACTTCTTCAGTCGCAAGCCACGAAAGACCTTGTCTATGGTCGAAGAATGAGGTCACTGTACCGGGATTGATTGACCACTCAACTACAGGAGCAGTAGTATCTAGAGCGAAGGCCCATGTTTCGATTACAGAATTATTTGCCCAATCCCTTAACTCAAGACTCATCACATAATTTCCATCTGGAAGTTGTGATGTATTAATGCCATACTGTGCAGTTAGCGTTGGTTGACCAGGGTCATCCTCCAGTCTAGGTTGCGGAATCATCTGAGATGTTTCGCAATGAACTAGTTCGTGTGGAGAGTTTAGAGCGGAGAGTTTGAAGCACCATTCCTGAATATCTACTGGAATAATTGTGGTTACAACTCCTTGAGACAGGTTGACTGGATTTGCGATACTATCTGAATCATAATGGAAACCGGCTTGATCTGTGACATCGACTAGACTTGCAGATGGGGCCTTAGGGTCGAAGACCACTGAGAATTCTCGAGTGAAAGAGTTGCCTGCAGGGTCTGTCACCACGATATCGAATACACTGCTTCCATGAACATAGTAGAATGTGGAGTCTTGGTTCATCCTAGCCTCTGCTTCAGTAAGTTGTATCGTTACCTCTGCAACACCGTTCTCGTCTAGTTCAACTGAATTGCCCGAATGAGTAACACTGGCATCGGGCTCAGAGTGCAGTGTGTATGTCAAACTCTGCTGATTTGTAATCCAAGGTATGTCCGAGAGTATTAGGGGCGGGGCCGTTACATCATAGGAAACTGCGAGATGGGCAGATGCTGATCGATTTGCGCGGTCTCTCAGAGTTGCAGTATAATGGTGCCACTGCTCGACTTCGGGCAGAGTTGCATTAATCCAGACTTCTCTGAAACTAACATTATCTGGAATTGCAAAATGGTTTCCGCTATTCCAAAGTTCAGTCAGATTATGATATGATAGTTCAGTATCTAATGCTTCTACTAGGTCGGCATCGGGAATGCTGGTTTGATTATTGGCAGGAATCCAATTCAGATCATCGAGCCTGAATCCTATGCCCGTATCTAGGGCGTGAATTTGTATTGGAACCGCAGTATTTGTTTGGGTCATATTCTCCGGCACTTCAAAGGAAACCTCTGGATCTAATTCTACCAACTCGTAAGTGTATGGCAATCGTAGGCTGATTCCACCCTCCACCACGATTTCAACATGGCCTGTCCAGACTCCTGCGTGAGCTGGGCGCTCATAGGCTAGATTGACTTGGAAAGCAGATGCTGGGACCTGTCCTGCTAGGGTTTCACTTCCATTAGGCCAGAGGGCTGTGATTTCACCAGGGGTCATGGTGAAATTGTCCGTAATTGACAGTTGATCTCCGCCGATTACATCGATGTCGATCCAGAACTGTACGGCCCCACTTGGCACCGACCAACCGTGTACGGCTACGGCGTAAAATCCGTCTTCAGGTGAAGTTATTTTGATGCTCTCGGACGATGAGCTTGACCACGAACGCCCTACTTCTTCGTTGGAAGAGAAGCTCCCGTCGCCGTTGGCGTCTCTGAACAAATAGAGGTCTAGGTCTGCATCATCATGCGCATTCATCTTGATTTCGATCTCAGTTGAGTTCTCAATGGTCATGTTGTGCCACCAAGATGCAGTCATCTTGTCTCCTGAAACATCCTGAAATGCGGTCTCGTTGTCGAAATATGCTGGCTGGCTCCAGCCATAGGAAGATACAGACTCGACATTTAGAGGGATAGTTGAAACGACATGTACGGCATCAACACCGCTGCCTTCGGACCAGTCTGTAACTAGTTTCTGGAATCCAGATTCCTCGGCCGCAAGATAACCTACTGAGACATTTAACGGGTTGTCGTTTGTAGGTACCCCATGTAGAGCCGTATGAAGGACTAGTTGGTGTACACCTTGATTGGCCGGTACTGCGAACATCTCACGCGAAGTATCAGTGAAAGTGCCCCAATTGTGTGATCCGCTTCCGGCGTGATTGTTTGTCGAGCGAGATTCAATTGTGAAAGTAGAGTCTCCGTAAGAGTCGGGGTCATCTTCTGAATAATAATGCGGAGTCTCAGTAAGCCAGAGGACATCGATATCGGTGTATGGATTATCATCCCAATCGACATCTAGAATTGCAGTACCTCCCGTATCCCACTCCTCAGGCCACTCGACCGTTAGGAATCGCCAGTCACCACTCTCTGCCCTCCAGTCCCATCGTGTAGCTCCACTAATCCACGATTCATCGTACAGTGTCTGATTGGAGACATTTCCATCCAATGGTTTTGCTTCTAGAGAGAATGGCCCTATCCAAGGTACATTGGTGACTACTGGCAATGTCCAGTTTCTCTGAGGAATAGTTGTGGTCAGATTTCCTCCTTGGTCAATCTCAAATGACTCAATTAGCACCCCATGCTGATGAAGTCCGGATTCTGCGTCATTTGGAACGGATACTGTCATTTGCATAGATGTGGAGCCATTTGCGGGAATAACTGTAGTCGATGGAATCGTAATCCAGTCATTTCCTGCACTTCCGAATGCTGTCCAATCTACTTCGATTCTGACTGGATCATCTGAGACATGCCCATTGTAATTCCATACGCCCAAGAACAATCCATCTCTAGCATCTTCAAATGGTAATCCAACTCTGACTTCTGCATTTGGTCCGTTGCTCCACCAGTAGGTCACCTCTTCTAGTTCGTCCGACTCCGTCCAATCATCAGAGTCAACCATTGAATCGTTGTCAAAGTCCTCGACATATACTCCATCTTCGTCTTCGTCGGTCCATCGGTAAATTTGTAGAAATACTCGCTCTTCGGAAGATCTATCCTGATTGCCGTCGAATGCAGAATACTCTATGGTCGCCCTAGCCCTAAGTTGTATAGTATCCAAGGGCAAATTATACTCCGTACCATTCGAAATATGTAGTGGAATCAATAGGTCCGGTCTGTCTCCTTGATGGCCGTCCCAAGTATCGTTTACTCCACCTTCGCTACCATTGCCGAGGCTTTCCCAAACATGAACAGTGTGCTCTAGTGGCGTGAATTCTGTTGGTGTGAATCTGAGTAACACATCGGTTCCTCCATAATTCTCGAATTCTAGCCCTACATTTTGGGATTCACCTGGTCGCATGAGATTGATGTTGGCATCTCTGTGCTTACCTTGGAATGTTCCACTATTCCATTGGGCTGGACTTGCCCACCAGGTTCCATTTGCCCCATCTAGGGTAGCAGTGGCGCGTGAGGCATTAAACCAGCCACCTCCTTGAACAAATGGCTCGTATCCTCTATCGTCAGAAGTTGACAATACGAAGTCCCTGAATTCCTGTGAGCCGGGATAATCTCCAAGATTTTCCTGCCAAGCCTCGGCCACCAGCGCCATCAAGCCAGCAGCGATAGGTGTAGCTAGGCTAGTACCTCCCCATGTACTCCATGCAGAGTTTGCATTGTTCCTAGAATTGAGGGGGATATCGCCTGTAGCCGACCATCCGACAGAGACGATGTCTGGATCCATCCTACCGACTACATTAGGGCCACGATTCGACCATGGTGCATTCTGCCCCCATGAATCGCTAGAACGGCTGCTGAATGCACCCACGGAAAAGATTCCATGGGCTGCCCCGGGCACCTTTGCAGTACCGAAGCCATGCCCTCCGTTGCCTATGGCAACAGAGTATGATGCGTTATCATTGTAGATACGAGTCAACCAGTCTAGGTAAAGCGAATACCCGTCGGCTCCGGCCTCGTCTATCGAAGAATACCCAAACGAGAATGAACCTATATGGGGCTGGTCTCCTTGTGTGATTGTTACTCCATCATAGCCCTCTGCGATGAATCTCCAGCCATCCAGCGAGTGGCCTCCTGAGTAGTGGTTGCCGATTGAAGAAATGGTGGCATTAGGAGCCATGCCCAGAACCTTTCCATCACTAATTACACCTTGAGCTGCGATGGCACTTGCACACAATGTCCCATGGCTGCCCGACTCGAGCATGAATAGGGTCAGATTACCTGCACCCGGGATTCTATTGTTGTAGCCGTGGCGGGGCGCGTATGTTTCAGAGTAAGGAACACCATTGGTCCCATCAGCCACCCAATAGACTAGGCCTGCGGAAATATCCCACAAACCGTCATCATCGGTATCTAGGCCTGCGGTCTCCTCGCCCGGCCTCATAGGAACATCGTTTTGGAACTGGCCATCTCGGTTGATGTCCGGATAGACTGTCTCGTACAATCCAGACACCCTATCATCCACAACTAGTATTGGCACATCCCCGCCAGCCTTGTTACGAAGAGTTGAATCGGGGTGCTCTCCAAGGTGGTATTCTCCGGAGAGAGATGAGTTTACCCCCGTAATATTGTAACCTGAGATATCGAGAATACCATCTGTATTGTTATCGTAATCTATCGTAGAAGTGTCGGCATACCAAGTAGATCTAGAAGGATATGCTTCACCATTTACTAACCAGTAATACATACTGTTGTGATCAAACATCAAGGGCCAGCCGAAGTAAGGTGATTTGGAATCGGATACTCTTGCCTGTGTCCCATTAAGGTCAGGATGGGCAAAGTCGACTCCTGTATCTGCAACAGCCACGACCATTCCTTCTCCAGTATAGCCTCTCTCCCATGCTCCTATTGCACCGTGAATTTCGCCGCTTCTCACCGACTCTGGGTTAAATCCGGGAGGTGTGGCGAATGGGTCCGTGTCGTAGGGCTCTGGTGAGTTTTGAGCATCCAGAATGGCGATGATTCCAGGCACACCAGGGAGTTTATGGAAAATCTCAGAGTTCATCCAGAAGGTCCTATGATTGACTCCTTCAGCGGGATCTAGATAGATCATTGATTCTCCGATTCTGGCTGGCTTCTGTTCCTCAATAGCGCCATGATTGAATTGCCATTGATTGAGTACCGATAGCGAGCGTGTAATCACCGTCACCCTCACATTCTCACTACCTGAATCAATTCTATCGAATAAGCTGGATTCTATCCAAGGAGAATTCAGAGCTTCAATTGATTGCTCCGAAAGAGAGTTTACTGGGATGTAATCTTGGTTGCTCGGACCATTGGGTTGAGCGTTATCTCCGGCTACCAATGCGGAAGCCGGAGATGTCAGCATTAGAATTGCCAACAGCAGTGCCCAACGCTCACGCATGTAACAAAGGGCACTCGTAGAACCTTTGATGCTGTCGCCTGCCTGTGAGTCAATTCAATAGCATAGGTACTCCGCCATCTATACGAAGTCCCGTAGTGTAGTGGTCCATCATCTCGGGTTTTGGTCCCGG
>CETM01197178.1_pt1 | contig 10598 bp, 7 predicted proteins | sample 361451 | NCBI WGS metagenome assembly CETM01 (sample SAMEA2622690, study PRJEB7988) | marine metagenome | isolation source: saline water (ENVO:00002010), including
TCAGGGAGCCGATCCGTGCGGTGAGGTGGTCGCCGTGGGAGCAAGGGCCGATACCGAACTGCTTGGTCGACGGGTGTTGGCTGATGGGTGGATCCGGGATCCTGCCAACCCATCTGATCGTTCGAAGGCCCAATATCTTGGATCTGAGCGCGATGGGGGCTATGCGCAGTACTGCGCCATCCCAGAGCGCAACGTATACGCCGTGGATCCGAATCGAGACGAGCCGCTGAAGCTGACTGACGCCGAGCTGGCCTCGTTTCCATGCTCTTGGTCAACAGCGGAGCACATGCTGACTCGCTCTGCGGTGACGGCAGCCGACATCGTGGTGGTTACTGGAGCCTCCGGCGGGGTGGGCACCGCGCTGGTGCAGCTGGCCAAACTCCGTGGCGCTCGGGTGATAGCCGTGACAAGTGCGACCAAGATGGGCGCCCTCGACGCTATGGGTGCTGACGTCTGCGTGGATCGAGCCTCGGTTGACTTAGCGCAAACGGTAGCCGCAGCGGCTGAAGGTCTGGACGGGGGAGAGGTCGACGTTTTGGCCGATGTAGTTGGTGGACCGGACTTTGCGCCACTACTTGAGGTGGTGAGACGCGGCGGGCGTTATACGACGGCTGGCGCAATTGCCGGTCCGGTCGTCGAACTGGACCTCCGTACGGTCTATTTGAACGACCTCGACTTATTTGGCTGCACTGTCTACGAGCCTTCGGTTTTCGAGGCGCTGGTCGGTTACATCCAACGGGGGGAGGTACGGCCGGTGGTGGCAGCCGTTTTGCCATTGGCTGACTTCCATGAGGCACAACAGGTATTCACAGAGAAATCTCATGTGGGGGCGATGGTTGTCGAGATCCCATGAGTCGAGTGGTCGGAACTGAAGTTCAGATCCGGCTCCGTTAGACCACTGGTGGCTTGTCAATATGAAGTGGGGCATAGAAGTCTAGATTGTCCCTTAGGAGCTCGAAACAGTTCTGGTCGGTGTCCGGAAGTTCGCCCTCGTGGACGCCGACCGGGTCAGTGCGTGAGCCCCAACGCAACGCTATGGATCCCCAGGTGACGCCACCGCCGAAGGCGGTGAGTATGACGTGGTCACCGGCTTTGACCCGACCAGCGTCGAGGGCATCACTAATGGCCATTGGGATTGAAGCGGCCGCAGTGTTGCCGAGGTTGTCAATGTTGACGAACACACGACTGCTGTCGATGCCTAGGCGTCGGGTGGCTGAGTCGATGATTCGGGCATTGGCCTGGTGCGGAACCACCAAATCGATGTCATCAGTAGCTAGACCAGCTCGCTCCACTACGCGGGCCGCCGAAGCCGAGATCCCCTGAACGGCGATCTTGAATACCGCCTGGCCTTCAAAGTGGAGCCCGAACACTGCTGGATCGTTGGTGAACGAAGGTTCGCCTCGTGAACCCATGGAGCGGATCAGCATGGTGCCGCCCTTACCTCCATCGGCGCCAAGGTCCACGGCGAGAACGCCGTCTCCGTCCGATGACGGTTCGAAGACTGCAGCACCCGCACCGTCACCAAACAGAATGGCCGTGCCGCGGTCGCGGTAATCCATTGCATAGTGAAGCTTTTCTGCACCCACGAGCAGGACTCGTTCGGCGAAACCTGATTCGACCATGCCGGCCACGACTGAGGTGCCGTAGACAAAGCCCGAACACGCGGCATTAAGGTCAAAGGCGGCGGCGTTGGTGGCGCCGATCCGATCTTGCACCATGGCGGCCACACTGGGACAAAGAAGTTCTGGGGTACACGTAGCGACGACAACCAAGTCAAGTTCACTAGCTTCAAGACCAGCACAGGCCAGAGCCCGAAGCGCTGCTAGTTCTGCCAAGTCAGTATTTTCTACGTGACTAAGTTGGCGGTTCCTAATTCCAGTCCGCTCTACGATCCACTCGTCGCTGGTTTCCATAAAGCGTTCTAGGTCGGCGTTAGATAGAGAAATAGGGGGAACGCATTTCCCCCAACCAGTGATCGTGGCGCGACGGGCCATAACCATGATTCCTAGCACGAACCCGTTCGGGTCTCGGCGTTGGCTATACGCATTGCCTGATCAAGATGTACTGTGTTCAGCGGCTTGGTCACTTAAAGCCTGGTAGGAGAAAGCCTGAGCTAGTGAGTGTTATTGGCATAGCTAGTTGGTTCAGTGCACGCGTTCAACTCGTCCAAACATTTTGGCCCGTGGCAATTGTTCTAGATATCCGACGATCATGGCTTGTGCGCATGGTGCGGAGCGATGGTGGTGCGTTGATAGTCAGTAAATAGCCGCCTGTTGAGGCCGCCTTCATCAAGAAGGATTGGATCAGGTCCGAGCAGATTCCATGATCTCTTGCCGGCCAAGTTGATCTAATGGATAATTAATTTATTGCTCCAGGTGATGGTGGAGTCAGAACAAGGAGTGGTTGCTATTTCCGAACATATGCCCACAACTGTTGAGGAAATCTCTAGCAGTTGGTTGACAGATCAACTGCGAACCTCTGGTCTCATTACGAATGGGGAAGTATCCGCCATTAGTCACTCTCAGGTTGGACAAGGTGTGGGCCTTATGTGCCTCCTACACCAACTAGAGATCGACTATGAGGGGAGCGAGGTTCAGGCTCCAAGATCTTTGATAGCCAAAACTGCTGTATCGGATCTGGCAACGCGCGAGATGGCTAGAACCTTCAAATTTTACGAGAATGAAGTCAACTTTTATCGCACGGCAGCAAACATCAGCCCAATGCGCACACCAAGATGCATAGCAGTTGAACACGACAAGGCTACAGATGACTTCATACTTATTCTTGAAGATCTATCTGATTGCTCTACCTATAGTCAGGTTGATGGCTGTCCACCTGAGATAGCAAAAACAGCGATAGCTGCACTGGCCAAGCATCATGCGGCATTCTGGGAAACAAGTTTGTTCGGAAGCCAGCTTGAATGGGTGCCGAAAGGTTGGGAGCCGCCAATACCGCAGTCAATTCAGGAAGGGGTTAGGGGCGGACTTGATAACTTCATTAATGGTTTTCGGGACCATCTTGATGAGCACATTATTTCGCTGTGCTCGCGTTTTCCCGACGTAGCAACAGAGTTGGTTGACTTCAGTGGACGACCGTTAACGTTTGTTCATGGTGATTTCCATGTGGGAAATCTATTTTTTACTGATGACGAAGTAATTGCCTTTGATTGGCAGTTTCCTTTACATACCGTTGGCGCGTATGACCTCGGTTATTTCATCAGTCAGAATCTGACTGTGGAGGATAGGCGCGAATGCGAAGAAGACCTGATTGGGATCTACCACGATTCCCTGGTTCGAAATGGCATCGAATACCGAAGAGAGCAGTTATTGGAAGACTATGAACGCGTGCTACTGATCTGTTTGATGCCGCAAATCCTTGCTGGTGGCGGGATGGAGTTGGCCAACGACGAAGCCAAGAAACTCGTGATAGAGCGGCTTAACCGTGTTACCTCAGCGATACATGACCATGGCGCTGGATCGTGGATGCCATAGATAGGGCCGGCCACAGATGAATCCTCAGGAGCACAACGAATCTCATCGGTTGACAGCTTCGGGAATACCTCTTAAGCCCACCTACGGTCCAGAGGATTTGCCGGAATCTGTGCGTCGGGGCGTCGAAAGTAGCCCAGGTTCGCCGCCGTTTACACGTGGCGCTTATCCAGAGATGTATAGATCGAAACTCTGGCGCATATTTCAGCTCAGTGGATTTGGCGACCCGACCGACATGAACGAGAGGCTCAAGTTTCTTCTCGAAGCTGGAGAGACAGGAATAATTGTCAAACACGACCGGATGACTGATGATCATCTTTACGATGTCGATCATCCAGAGATAGAAGAGAGACGTGAGGATGTCGGCCTCACGGGGACCGTCACGGTCGGACTGCGTGACTATGAAACGATTATGGATGGGATCCCGGTCGGTGACGTCTACTGCAAGCCTGGTGGCGGCGTACCACAATCTGCCCCTTACACGCAGTCCTGTTACTGGTCAGTTGCTTCAAAGCGAGGAATTCCGCTAGATGCAATTTCGGGAACAGGACAGAGTGACTTTTTCCTTACCTATCTCGGATGCCCGATGCGTGAGCAGATTCCTCCTAAAGCAGCTCTCAGATTCAATCTGGACTTAATTGATTGGTGTACAGAGAGAATGCCTCGATGGGTGCCAGTTTCAATAGCCGGTTACAACGGGGCTGATTCCGGCTTAACGGCGCATCAAGAACTGGGTGCAGTATTTGCTAACGCGATCGAATATATAGACGGAACACTGGCGCGTGGCAAATACGGTATTGATGACTTTATACATGGAATAGGAGGAGTGAACTTCCGCACCTCTATGGACATCATGGAGGATATTGCGAAGCTCCGGGCGGCGAGAAAGATCTGGAGTGATCTGCTTCAAAACCGATATGGAGTTACAGACCCTGCAAAACTTCGACTCAGGATACATGTAGTAACTGCGGGCAGTTCTATGACCTATCAGGAACCGCTGAACAACATAGTTCGTGGCACAGTGATGGCTCTTGCCGCAGTTCTTGGTGGTACTCAGTCGTTAGGTGTCTCGGGCTACGACGAGGCCATGTCAATCCCGAGCGACCACGCTCACCTGATGTCAATCCGAATCCAACAGATTCTTCAGGAAGAGACGAACCTAGAAGCCGTAGCTGACCCTCTTGGCGGATCGTATTTTCTTGAAAACCTTACGGAAGAGTTGGAAACTCGAGCTCTTGACTTTCTTGCGGAGATTGAAGGTCGAGGCGGTTTTGTATCAACAATCGAAGACGGTTGGCTCATGGATCAGGCCAACGATGCTCAGATGAAGGCGTTCGCCCAGATCGAAACGGGCGAGAAGGGGATAGTGGGTGTTAACAGCCATCTTGTTTCAGATCCAATAGTCGATGTTAAGGCTTTCGAGGGCCGTTCTGGACAGGAGGCGTGGGATAACGCTATGAGTCGGTTGACGGAGTTGCGTCGCACCCGAAGCAAGAGAGAAGCAGACCGTGCAGTTGCCAGTCTCTGCAGCCAGTTGGAGTCTGAGGAAAATGTAGTACCGGCCGTCATGGATGCCGTGCAAGCAGATGTGACGATCGGTGAGATCGGCGACAGCTTCAGAAAGACTCTGGGGAACTGGACCCCTTCAGCGAGAATTTGGAGCTAGGTGTTCCATGAGTGGAGTCCGAGTCCTGATCGCGAAGACCAGTTTGGATGGACATTGGCGCGGTACCTCTGTGGTGGCGAGGGCGCTCCGAGATGCCGGCTTTGAGGTTATTTATGCTGGAGAGATGCGGTCTCAAGAAATCGTAAATGCCGCCAAAGACGAAGATGTTCAATTGGTTGGACTAAACATCGGGGGAAGAGTTGAGGTAGCAATTCGAATAGTCAAAGCTCTTGAAGACGCCGGTTTGGGTGATTTGCCTGTGATGGCTGGTGGAACGCTTCCAGAGACGGCCATACGTTCTTTAGAGGAGCAGGGAGTCACGTGCTTTCCGCCAGGTAGCTCTTTACGGGACATAGTAGACACCGCTGAAAGTCTGACTTCGCAGGCGCCCTGAGGGAAAAAGAGGCGCGAACCATTGTCTAGACGCTGGTCTGATTCCACGATCTGTGATGCGATTAGGCGTAATGCGTCTCGCCTTCAGAGCCACCCTGCGATAATCGAACGAGATCCATCCGGATACCGACTGGAAATCTCCTACAAGGAGTTGGACCGATGCGCGAATTGCGTTGCCAATGGCCTGCTAGCTCTTGGAGTTGTAAAGGGAGACGTTGTTGGACTGAGTAGCCGAAACTCTGTCCTTGCCCTTATTGCTTATTACGGAGTTCTTCGAACGGGCGCGACCTTTGTAGCAATCGATCCATCGCTAACGGCACGTGAAGCGCGCAATCTCGCAAATCAAGTGAAACCCAAGGTTGTCATTGGGGAAGATTGGACGCTTGAGAGTACATGTGAGTTTGGTGAATTCGCCGAAATCCAGTTGAGCCTTCGAGACAAAGCAGACATCGATCCCGCCTCCCTGGCATCGGTGGAGGCTTTCGTTGCTACTAAGTCGCCAATCGATCCGGATATCAGCATCGGTGAGACTGACGTGGCGCTAGTGGTCTTCACCAGCGGCACTGAGGAGATGCCGAAAGCGGTTCAGATCCCCCACAGGAATTTCATGATTGCTACGACGCCTTCGTGGCTTATCGACAGTTACATACTGCCGTCAGACAGATTTCTTCTGCTGGCTCCCATCTACACAATGGCAGGTATTGGCACTCCAACAAACCTGCTATCAGTGGGAGCAACTGTCGTGATTACGTCAGGAAGTAGCCCGGATCTAGTAGCAGAAGTTATTGGCGAAGAGAAGATAACTAATACATCACAAACACCTACGTTCTATAGGCGGCTAGTTGAGTGCAGCGCTTTTGCTGAAGCAGATTTCTCCTCGCTCCGTCATTGCCACCTGTATGGAGGCCAGATTCAGGCCGATGTTGTTAAGCGCATAACGGAGAAAAACAGGAATCTCGAGTGGGCGGTCTATTGGGGTCAGAGCGAGTTGACTCAGTTAGGAATTTCAGGAACTTTCTCCTCTCTTGGAGATATCCCCCATGGGGATCTGCGATGGATCGGTCGACCGATGCAAGCACTTGAAATTCGGGTGGTGGATGAACTGGGTCAAGATTGCGATGAGGGTGAGTTGCTTTGCAAGTCGCCAGGGATTATGGCGGGTTATCTGGGGGATTCGGAACAAACAGACCGGGTAATGAGCGATGGGTGGCTTCACACTGGCGACATAGTTCGTGTTGACGAAGAACTGAATGTCTTTTTTCTTGATCGCAAGAAGGAGATGATCAAAACAGGTGGGATGAATGTCTCATCTGCTGAAGTGGAGCGCGTTCTCCGTGAACATCCTTCGGTTAAGGATGCTGCGGTTGTCGGACGGCCTGATGACGACTGGTCAGAACTTGTATTCGCTTTTGTGCAACCAGTCGAAGGAGCGGAGATCTCAGAAGATTCCTTGAAAACCCACTGCAAAAAGTTCCTAGCTCCATTCAAGTGCCCGAAGATCTACAGAGTCATTGGCGGCTTACCTCTTGATGATCAAGGAAAAGTGCGGAAAAAGGAGCTCCGAGAGTCCGTCGAGTAGGAAACAACCTTTTAATTTGCCGATCAACTATTCGAATCCTAGGGAGGTAGATCTTGTCTGAAGATCGGAAGACTGCGGTGATAACTGGAGCAGCTGGGGCCATCGGAGGTGCTATAGCTCAACTGCTAGTCGAGGGCGGATGGGAGGTAGTTGGCCTCGACCTCAGAAAGGGCGATTCTTCCTCCATCGCATGGGTGGTGGCTGATGTAACTGATAGCGAACAGATGGAAACAGCCGCGAAAAGTCTCGACCGATGTGACCTCTTAGTCAATGCGGCAGGGTTTGGGGACCGTGCACCAGCAGCGGAAATGACACCAGCTCAGTGGGAGAGCGTTATCTCCGGGTGCCTTAGCGGGACCTTCTACTCATGCAGAGCTTTTTTCCCACAGCTGGCTGCTGGGGGAGGGGTAATAGTCAATATTGCCTCTGCAGCGGCCACCAATGCGTTGGCCACGCATGCCAACTACTGCTCCGCTAAAGCCGGAGTAGTTGCCCTAACCGAAGTCTTGGCTCTTGAGTGGGCCAAAGAGGGGATTAGGGTTCTAGCGGTCAGTCCTGGGTTTGTTGCGACGCATAAGCAAAAATTGGGCTTTGAGACGGCCCCAAAACTCCTCGGGGGCATAGAGGCTGGCACGCCGATGGGTCGATTGGCTGAGGTTGCCGAGATAGCTGAAGCTGTTGTCGGTCTGGTTGGTTCGCAGTTCTCATATTTGGCTGGAACAAATGTTGTTATTGATGGCGGTTTCAGCACAGATGGTGGACGTTCGCAGCTCTTTGCGGCATACGAATAGTTGCCGAGAGATGATGATCGCGACACATGAGCCGTTGGTTCTTGTGGGCACTAGGAAACTTTGAAGCTGGGAGCCTTCACTATCAACGAGGTTCTTGTCCTCAGGTGCCGGTTCCTCGGGCTATTCATTCCTTGAGGTCGGTTGCCCAGGACTGGCTTTACTTCTAGTTCGATCGACCCTGAGATTCCAGTTCTGTCAGCGGCCGGTCGACCCGACCTTGGCCTGGGAAATTCCAGGTGATGCTCGCTGAGGGAGGCGGCCAAGACGGATCTCCTGGAAATTTCCAGGTATACGGCGTGTCTGCATCAAGCCAGTGCATGACGAGTGCGTGCCTATAACCGTCAGTTTGGTTTGGTCCAGAACGATGCAGCAGGTGGCCATCAAAAAACACCACGTCGCCTGCCGCTACTTCGATTGGCACTTCGGTGCTGTCATCAAAGCCGATAGACGCGGGAGCGTTGTCATAATCTGCACGGCCATGAGGTTCCATTTTGAATAACTCACCGGCTTCGTGGCTACCGGGAACAAACCAGAGGCAGCCATTCTCTACCGTCGCATCGTCGATCGGTATCCACACGCCGGTCAAACTTCGAGCATCAGTTTCTATGTAGGTCGCGTCTTGGTGCCAAGCCTTTCCTGGCTGTCTAGGCGGCTTGCAGAAGATGTAGTCCTGTAAGCACTTCGCCGATCCGTCGGTCCGGTCCAGTCTCGCTACCACAAGATCATCAAGGACAGATCGGAGCTCTGCATGCTTGACGACATGTTCAAATGCAGGACTTACCCATTGCGGAAAGTGAGCGAGAATCATTGATTGGAGCCGCTCGTCATCCGATAGGCCCCTCAATGTTTCTTCGGCGTCGATTGAGTTTCCGCCCATTGATGGAGACAGAGCATTAGCTACGGGAAAGCGACCTAATGCAAGGCCTCGGCTGTCTTCTTTGAGATTGCCAACCTCTTCGGCCGTGAAAAGTCCACGAACGACCAAAAAGCCCTCTTCGAGGTATCGGGAAATCGAGGAGTGATCCACAGTGATCCTTCTATGAAACCTTGATGTTGGGAGGCCCCGCACCGGTTGGTGCGGGGCCTCCCTGCATCGATTTTTGGCTGCTATCTGATCAGTCGGATGATCTCACGCCGTGGTAGAGCGGGACACCATCGACACCGTTAAATGCGATGCCACCAACCTCACTCGGGTGCACGACCACCACCTGGGGTTCGAGCATCGGGATGTAGGGGGCATCTTCCATTATCTGGGTGACGATGGCCTCGGTTGCTGCGTATTTTTCCGGTCCGTCAGCCATTTGTCGGGCTGCGGCGATAGCAGCATCTGTGCCTTCGTTGCAGTAGAAGGACCAGTTGAATCCTCCATTGCGAGCATCCATAGCGCACGTGAGGAGGATGTTCATCGAAGAAAGCCCGTCAGGCTGCGTTAGCGACGTTATTGCTACGTCGTGGATGCCCTCTTTCAGAGTGTCTCCAATGCCGGGCCAGGACTGAGAATTGATGTTGACATCAACTCCCAACAATTCCGAGTACTGGGCCTGAATGAATGGAGCCATCTCGTCGTAAATCGGGAAGTCAGTCATGTTCCACCACTCAAGAACTAACTGCTCGCCATCCTTGTAACGCTTTCCGTCGTCACCAACCAGCCAACCGGCTTCATCAAGAAGTGCACGAGCGCGATCCGGATCAAACGGATAGAACTCTTTTCCTGGGAATCCTGGTGTGGACTGCGTGACGACCGCTGAAGCGGCTGCGTATTGCCCCTGAAACACGGTTTGGACCAACCGTTGCTTGTCAACAGCATGGGACAACGCCTGCCGGACTCGCACGTCGGTGATCCTCTCGGTGTTGAAAATGTAGGAGAACGGGGTTCCGCGCGAGGCTCCCCGAAGGACTGTGAAGCCGCCTGACTCCAGACCACCAAGGTTTTGGACGCTTAGTGGCGGAGAGTGTGCGACATGGATTTCACCTGTTTGGACAGCGTTCACCTGAGCAACTGCGTCGGTCAATACCCTGAACTCGATTTCGCCAACGCTGGCCGGACCTGAACTCAGGGCAGCCGGCCCGTGGTTGTAGTCCAGGTTGCGCTCTAGAAGAACGTGCTGTTGGTCGACGAACTCGACGAACTTGAAGGCTCCAGTTCCCACTGGATTAAAGGCGTAGTCAGCGCCCATGGTCTCGATGGCGGTCGGAGACGCAACAAGCAAGTTCTTGGTGCTCAACGCCGTCAGGAAACCTCCGTTTGGATCGCTGAAGGAGACCTTGACGGTGTGATCGTCAATGATTTCCGAGCCGACGTACGGGCCGACCATCCCTTTAGCGATCGCAGCCTCAAGGCTTTCATCTTGGATTCGGTCCAGCATGAACTTCACGGCATCGGCGTTAAACGGCGTGCCGTCGTGGAAGTTCACATCTGATCGAAGATGGAAGGTGTATTCCGTCAGATCGTCTGAAACTTCCCAGCTCTCAGCAAGGCCCGGGAATATTTCAGTCTTTCCGTCTACCACCAGCTGCCAGACAAGCGGATCGTATACAGCGTAAACGATTTGGTTGATGGCCAACTGCGTGATCGTCTGTGGATCCATACTGACCGGGTTTTGACCCAATCCAGTGACCAATCGCTCAATAGTCGGAGCCTCAGCAGTAGCTTCTGGAGCGGCCGGCGTAGCAGCCGCTTC
>CETM01004799.1_pt1 | contig 10593 bp, 17 predicted proteins | sample 361451 | NCBI WGS metagenome assembly CETM01 (sample SAMEA2622690, study PRJEB7988) | marine metagenome | isolation source: saline water (ENVO:00002010), including
CATGTACCAGGTGAAGAAGAAGAAGCGGAAGCCGAGGGGCCGGTAATGGGCCGGTACTCGTCAGTCGCGATTCTCACCAAACGTGGGACTTCTAAGAAGACGAAAGTTCAACGCGACTCCGATGGTTCTGTCGGAGGAGTACAGACCGAACACTGGGATGGCCGGGTAGATGCTGCCGTGGCCCCTGAAGCGGTCGAGCTGAAGGTCGTCCAGGGAGGTGACCGGTAATGGCTGTTTCGGCCAGCGGGCTTTTTGTGCCCACGTTTTTAGATGTTCTTGATGCCACACAGTTGGCGGTGAATCTTGTCGGCGACACGGTGAAGGTCGCCATGATCACCAACAGTTCGACGCCGAATTTTGACACGCATGACCACTGGTCGGATCTGTCAAGCAATGAGGTGTCGGGGACGAACTACACGTCTGGTGGTGTCGCTTTGGCGTCCAAGGCGTTGACGGGATCTTCGGGCACGATCAAGTTCGATGCTGATGATGCGTCGTGGTCTTCGTCAACGATCAGCAGCGCCCGTGCGGCGGTCGTGTATGACGACACGCTGACGAGCGATCCTTTGGTGTGCCTTGTGAATTTCGGGGCGGACTATTCGTCTGCCAACGGGACGTTCACCATCACCTGGAATGCGTCGGGCATATTCACGCTCGACCTGACTCCGTAGGGGTAGAGGCATGGCAACTGCGTATCCGAGTGCGTTAGACACGTCGGGAAATCAGCTACGGACTGATATCAGTTCAACTGACGATCTGGATGCAAGCGGGAAAGAGCATGACGTGATGCACGTCAATGTTCATGGTGCCGCTATTGCTTTGGAGACGAAGCTGGGTACGGGGTCTTCGACTCCGAGTTCCGGCGCAGTGTTGATGGGTGATGGTTCTGGTTCGTCTGCTTGGGATACGACGCCGACTATTGGCGGGAACACCACGGTTTCAGGCACGTTGACCGCGTCGGTTGCTGTCGGTCAAGCGGTCGATCTAGAACGCAAGACCGACAACTACACCCTCGTTCTTGCTGATGCTGGCAAGGTCATCGAAATGAATAAGGGGTCTGGAGTGAACCTGACGATCCCGCCGAACTCGTCGGTTGCTTTCCCGGTTGGCACACAGATTGCCGTCGTCCAGTTGGGAGCTGGGCAGGTAACGATTGTCGAAGGCTCTGGTGTAACTACGCGCTCGGACGGCGATAAGGCGAAAATATCCGGCCAGTACTCGTCGTGTGTTCTCATCAAGCATGAAACTGACGAGTGGTACATCCTCGGTAATTTGGCGTCGTAGCGATGGTTCTGTCGCACGCACTTGTCGGAGCGATTGCTTCCTCTGGTGCGCCGTGGTTCGCCGGTTCTGCTTCCGGTGGCACCGAGTCCACCTCGGGCGGATATAAGCGCCATGTCTTTACGTCGTCTGGCACCCTCAGCATTTCTTCTGGTTCTGGACAGGTTGAGGTTCTTGTTGTCGCAGGCGGCGGCGGTGGGGCCTCGCGTGGCGGTGGGGCTGGCGGTGCCGGAGGGTATCGGATCACTGAAACAGGCGGTCTTGATTTCGTCTCCGTTGACTCTGGAACAGGCTCGTACACGATCACCATTGGTGGTGGCGGTGCGGCAGGGTCTGGGGCTGCCGGTTCGGACGGTAGTAACTCCAGTGCAATAGGTATCTCCTCGACTGGTGGCGGCGGTGCTGGTACTGGCGACTCGGCGGGCAACTTGGATGGCCGCACTGGCGGCTCAGGTGGTGGCGGCGGCAAAACAGCGGATGGTGGTGCCGGCAACGCAGGCTCTTACACCCCTGTCGAGGGGTACGCAGGCGGCGATGGTCAAGCGAGCGGAGCCGATAATGCCGGTGGCGGTGGCGGAGCTTCCGCCGTAGGCACACTGTCTAATGGTGGCGCAGGTTTGGCCAACAGCTTCTCGGGGTCTTCAGTCACCTACGCAGGTGGCGGTGGTGGTGGCCGAGAATCTGGGTCTGGTGGCTCTGGTGGCTCAGGTGGTGGTGGCGCTGGCGGCGCACCAAACAATGCGGGCACCGCAGGCACAGCCAACACTGGCGGTGGCGGTGGCGGCGGCGGTGTAGGTCCCGGCGGCGGAGCAGGGAGTTCTGCTGGCGCGGCAGGCGGCAGCGGAATCGTCATCGTTCGGTACCCGTCGTAGGAGTAACGATGGCTCATTTTGCAGAAATCGCAGACGGTGTGGTGACCCGTGTTCTGGTTGTCGATAACGCCGAACTAGGCGACCCTGAAGACGAGCAGGCTGGCATCGACTTTCTGGAGGCGCTGCTGCCTGATAGCGGCCCGTGGATTCAGACTTCATATAACACGTTCGGCAATCAGCATCCGAATGGGACACCGTTGCGCGGCAACTATGCGGGTGCGGGGTACACGTACGACTCAACCAACAACGTGTTCTACGAGCCACAACCGTATGGGTCGTGGAGTCTTTCGTCCGATTGGCTGTGGGAACCGCCGACGGAATGTCCTGGTGACGCAGAAGATTGGCGTTGGGACGAGGACACGGTTTCGTGGGTTGAAAGATAGGGGGCGACTGATGGAAATCATCACTCGTCCAGAGTGGGCGGCGAAACCACCAAGGTGGACAACCCGGTTGCGGAAACCCGTTGACCACGTCTTCATCCACCACGGGGCAACCCTCCTTGAAGACAACTCTCGTGAAGGCGAATCTCGCATCCTCAGGGCCTATCAGCGTTACCACCTCCGCAAGGCTTGGGCGGACATCGCTTACTCGTTTGCTGTAGGGCCGATGACGGGAAACGTCTACGAGCTGAGGGGCTGGAACAACCGCCCTGGTGCGACGAAACATTGGAATCACCGCTCGTATGCGATCTGCATAATTGGTGACACCACCCGGCAGGAACTGTCCGACAAGGCCATTGAATCGATACAGAGTCTCCTAGCGGTTGGTGTGAACGCTGGCCTGATTACACCGAACTTTCAGATACGCGGCCACCGTGACGTAGCGAACAAGGACTGTCCGGGGAAACGCGCTTATGAGCGTCTAGAGGAGATGCGACCAAATTCTGAGGCGGCACAGCCTCCGGCTCTGGTGGCACCTCCCCTCAAACGGACGTTGAAGGTTCGTTGGCCGAGGATGAAAGACGACCTCGTCCGGTACATCCAGTTCAAGGTCAGCCTCCCCATCACCGGGGTTTATGACCAGGTGACTGCTTGGCATGTTGGCCTTTGGCAATTGGAGACTGGTCTCACCGTTGACGGGGTTTTCGGCCCTGTCTCGTACAGGAAGATGTTCGGTGGGAGCTGAATGGATTTCTGCTTTCGGCGTGATCGGCGCCGCGTGTGTCACCGGGTTTTTCGCTGTCGCTTTACGACGGTTGACCCGCGACAACACCGACCAGCACAACCGCAGCATGGACAAGCTCGACTATTTGACAGACCGGGTGGAAGACGTTTCGGAAAACGTGAACGGTTTGACCGGTTGGACGAAGGCGCACGAAGAACGACACCGCTGGATCGAGAAAGAACGCGCTAATGGCGGGTCTTGATTATCGCCATGCCGGGATCGACTACCGCCACGCAACCTCGGACTACCGGGGAAGCCTTGACGCTACCGTCTCACCCGCGGTCGTTGCCGCAGTCGCCGCGGTCCCGGCACCTACCGTTTCTGGTGCTGCCACTGTTGCTGCTGGCGTTGTTGCTGCTAGTGCTGGTGTCCCTGGCCCGACAGTTTCAGCAGACGCTTCGGTCAGTGCTTCCGTTGTTGCTGGGGTTAGCAGTGTCGGTTCACCAACGGTTTCAGGTGCCGCCAACGCGGCTGTTTCAACAGTCGGTGTTGTGGGGGCTGTTCCCTCTGCGACAGCCTCCCAAACGGCCAATGCGACACCGGACACGGTGACGGCCACTGGTGGGGTTCATGAGGCTGATTTGGTGCGTCGAGTTGCGTTGACGACGACTGATTCGTTGCCGACGTTGGCTTCCGGCGAGGTCGGTTACCGACCGTTGGCTGCGAAGAATCGTTTGGCTCGCTTCTATTCGCCGCGTGCTCGAGGCGTCAACGTGTGGATCGCTGACGGTGCGGTTACGACGACTCAACCGGCGGATTCGTCCACCATTACTAGGACGCTTTATGGCGGTCACGAAGGCCCTGACGACCTGACCGACGCCGAGGCGGAACTGCTTGCCGACGCTGGATACGCCATCAATGTGGAGGCAGCATGACAGTAAAGAAGAGAGAAGATTGCACGCCGGAAGAGCTTGCTGAACGGGACGCGTTTGCCGAGAAGGTCCGGTCCATTTCGTTTGCTGCTTCTGCTATGCCGACACGGTCCTCAGCGGCTGATGAGAAGAAGGCGTGGCAGAAGATGGACAAGGACATGGACGCCTATAAGAGGCTCCGAGGCGACGGTGTGCAGCCTCCATCGATTCGCAATTCCGCCGACCTTGAATCTCGTGCTGAGACTAAGATGGAGATCGAATCTGGGACAGTGGTGCGGAATCGCAATGTCCGTAAGGCCACTGAAGAGCTGCTTGCCGACTGAGGACTGATACGGCATGACGGCGCAAGTGTGGATAGACCGCACCAGGGATCTCCTGTTGGGCGGAACGGTTGAGTCGATCAATCGTCTCAACGGGGATATCAACTCGTCAGTTTCTTCGTTCGCCGTGGAGTTCGCTGCGGGGCCGATTGTGCCCGGAGTTCTCATCGAAGTCGGTACGGAGGTCATGTATGTGACTTCGGTCGCGGGTCAGACGGTTGGTGTGATCCGCGGTTACGGCGGTTCAACTGCTGCGTCTCATTCATCTACGGCGATCATTCGTGTCGCCCCGCAATACCAGGCGCATCAGATCCTCGACGCCATCAACACCGACCTGCATGACCTGTCAGCGTTGGGGCTTTACCAGATCAAGACCGCTACTTTCTCTTTCGCGTCAGGGACCGACGGTTACAACTTGGCCTCTGACGCCCTCGGTGTGTACCGGGTGACGTACACAGACCCATCGGCTGACCAATCCGAACCGGAGGTGCGGAGGTTCTCCCTGCGCCGGAACCGGGACACTTCGACGTTTGCGTCGGGCGTGGCTCTCATTCTCCAAGATCCCCCGGTGTCAGGCCAGACCGTTCGCGTCGAGTACAAAGCGCCTTTCAGCACTTTGAGCGCAACCACCACCGCCCTTTCTACGACAGGGCTGCACACCGAGGCTTACGACCTGCCCGTGCTGGGCGCAGCCCTGCAACTGATGACGTTCAAACCGATTGCTCGGGAATCGGTGATGGTGCAGGCACCGATGCGGAGAGCCGACGAGGTTCCCCCTGGTGCGATCTCGGCGTCGATGCGAGACCTGAGGTTCCGGCGGGCAGAACGGATTGAAGCTGAGAAGGCTCGGTTGACGCAGCTCTACCCGACGACTTGGCTTCGTAGCGGGGAGTAGGCCGTGGCGGTCGCTCCGCGTTTCGACGTTTCCATTGACGGTCGCGAGTACCTCGTTGACATCGAGCGCTATCGCCGGTCCACGGTGCCAGCGCAGAAGCAGCAGCAGGACACGTCCGACGACGTTGGTGAACAGACCCTGTCGAACGTCGGCCAGTGGATTCGTTCCCAGTCGGACTGGTCGCGTGGCGCAGGCCAGGAGCATTACGACCTAGTTGATTCTGATCGGCGGCGGTTCCACACCAGCAAGAACGTGGATGTGTGGACGAAGGGTCACTTGTCGATCTGTAAGGCCCTTGAGTCGAAGCAGGCTGCTGGGACGAACACGAACTTGTATGCCCGCATCGTGAACGGCAGCGTCTTCTATTTCTCGGACGGGTCGGACATGAAGTACGGCAACCCGGATGCTGCACCGACGATCACGTTTTCGGCGTCCGCTCAGGGCGGCACGATCAAGGACTGGACTTCGGATGGGTCGCAGATCTATTCGTGTATCGGCACGGCGGTGAAGAAGGTCGCTGTTTCAAGCACCAGTGGTGCTTCGACCATCGGTTCGTTCGCTGGGGATGTCATCGAGTTCGCCAACGGCCGGTTGATATCCGCCGATGGGGCCCGCATCGTGGAGCTGAACTCGTCGGGCACGGTTCTGACGTTCGACAAGACACTGACCGGGACGTGTATCGCCATCAAGGGTGGTCCGCAAAGGATCTACGCGGCGTACAACGTCAACGGACAAGGCATCCTGTACTCGATTGGGATCTCGTCCACTGACGGTGCGCTCGCCTACCCGGTGCCTGCCGCTGTTCTCCCGGTCGGCGAAACCTTCTCAGGGCCGTTCTGCCTCGACATCTTCGGAAGCATGGTCATCGCCGGTACGTCCGCTGGATGCCGGTTCGGGGTGATTTCCACGCAGGACAACGCATCGATCACGTTCGGCCCGGTCGTGGACGACGGTGGCGCGGCCTACGGGACACGCATTGTTGGCAAGTACGGCTACTGGGGTACGTCTAACGGCGACACCTGGAAGGCCGACCTGACCGTCTTCAACGACGTGCTACAGCCCGCCTACGCCCGGTTCCTCGCCCATGATTCCGACACCTACGGGAACGTCCTGTCGTTAGAGGTGGTGAACGGCAAACTGTTCTTCACTGACAGCAACGGCGAACTGTACGGCGAGGACTATTCCGGGGATCTGTCTACTTCAGCCGAGCTGATTGTCGGCCAGGTGACGTTCGGAACGTCAGCGTCGAAGGTGGCGCGGGCCGTGTCAGGACGGTTCGCCAACGAGCAGGCCGAGTCCGGTTCCGGCGACATCGACTACCGGGTGTCGGGCACCGACTATCGGACATCGACGCTGAACTACCGGGGCCTCACAGCCGGTGTGACCGGGACGACGACGATCACTTTGACTGACGAGAACAACGTGTCCACGGCAATGGTGCTGACCGGCACAGGTGTCGAAACCGCGTACTCGGCTGCTGATCCGGCGTCGGAGACGTTCGTTGTGAAACTCACGTTGGCTCGGAGTTCGACTACCACGGCAGGCCCGGTTCTTGAACGCTGGTCGTTGCATGCGAGACCGCAACCTTCAAGGGTCGAAGAGATCATTGCGCCGCTCGTCATCCAGGGCCGGGTCGCCACATCGCATGGTGCGGGCGCTCCGGTCGGCTACGACAGCCAAGACGAGTATCTGGCTTTGAGAACACTGGTTACGACAGCGAAGTCCGTGACGTTCCAAGAAGGCGACCGTTCCGAAAGCGTGACGGTTGAAGACCTACAGATGGAACCGGTCAGGTACAGCCCTGATGGTTCGTTTTGGGAAGGAACGCTGATATGCCGACTGCTGACGGTCCCATAGACCTAGAAACATTCGCGGCTACCAACGGTCGCCGGTATGCAACCCGTTGGGTGGATCAGCTCCCTGATGACATCAGGCAGCAGATCTTGGAATCCGACGCGGGGCCAACGGTGATCTGCAATTGGTTGAAGTCGCTTGGTTACGCCGATGCGACTGTCAACAAGGTGGCTGCCCTTGTCCGCGACCGTCAGGCCAACGGGTGAGTGAACTAGAGGAGTTCGCCGACCACGCGATCCTGCTTGAACGACTCAGCCGAGTCGAGAAGGCTCACGGTAAGGCGAAAGCTGAACTTCGGATAAGCCGGGACCAGGCGTCGGCGCTCGCTGCCGAACGTGACGGGCTGCTGGCTCGTATCAGCGTCTATGAGAAGGCAGCCGGGAAGAAGCCGCCGAAGTGGTTGACGCCGAAGGCCCCGAAGAAGAAGACCTCGGCGACGGTTGTCGCTGTTCTGTCGGACACACATTGGGACGAGGTGGTGCGGCCCGAGGAGATCGACGGGGCGAACGCCTATGACCGTCGTATCGCCGAGCTTCGGTTGAAACGGTTTTCCGACAAGACCATCGAGTTGGCCCGCGACTACGTCGCTGGCGTTGACATCGACGGTCTGGTGCTGATGCTCGGAGGGGATTTGATTTCTGGGCACATCCACGACGAGTTGGTGGAGTCGAATGAGGCGTCGTCGTTGGCGACGGTGGTGCATTGGTCGGCACAGTTGGCTGCGGCGATCCGGCAGTTGGCTGACCATTTCGGCAAAGTGCATGTCCCGTCGGTGGTTGGCAACCACGGGCGGATGAAACCCGGTAAGCCGAGGATGAAGGGCCGGGTGCGGGACAACCTCGACTGGTTGTTGACGACGATGACGGCGAACCATCTGGCGGGCGACGAGCGGGTTAGTTGGCAGATACCGGATTCAACGGATGCCCTGGTGGACGTGTACGGCACCCGGTTCTTGTTGACGCACGGCGATCAGGTTCGGGGTGGTGGAGGTGGTGTCGCCGGGTTGCTTCCTCCGGTTTTTCGGATGCGAGAAAAGAAGCGGACGAACACTCCGTTCGACGTGATGGTCATCGGGCATTTCCACCAGTTGAATCTCGCTGCGGCCACCGGGCTGGTGGTCAATGGGTCCACGAAGGGACCGGACGAGTTCTCTCGGATCTTCAATTTCAAGGACGAAGCGCCTCAGCAGGCGTTCATGGTCGTCACCCCGAAGTACGGGGTTTCGATCCAGGCACCCATCCATGTGATGGACAGACAGAAAGAAGGTTGGTAATGGACTTCACGCGCGACATGGGAGAGAGGCTGCTGGCATCTGGTGCGCAGGCGTTTCTCGGCGTTTTCACGTTGACGGACCTCGGGTCTGCCGAGGCTGGCATGGTTGCCGCCGGTACGGCGGTCCTGGCGATGGTCAAGGCGTGGGTGGCGTCGATGGTCGGCACCAAGGGCACCGCGTCTCTAGCCGACTAGGACTAGGTCATTGCCAACTGTGCGACAGTTGCGAAAACCTCTCAGCAATCTCTAGCAGTTCACTTGTGGGGCCGTCGGGAGTGTCAAAGAGTCGGCTCATTGTGACAATCCACGTTCCAAATACTGGGTCGTCCTGAGTGAGGAACGAGACGCTCGCAGTGGCTACATCTGGGAAGGTCTGTTCAATATTGAAAGACACTTTGTTCTCACGCAGGTTTTCTATGTATGGGCCTGCGATGAATTGTTGTCGCCATTGTCCGAGATAGCCATATTTTGCCTGATGCTTGAGTTCGTCGGCCAGATTCAAGACAGCGGCTTGGAGCCGATACGTACCAAGCACGGTGGCCGCGAGTTCCATCGCGTCGTCAAGCATTTTGTATGAGCGGGTGTCGAGCCGCTCATGTAGACGGTTTATTGAAAGCCGCTGTCGTCGCCACGGGGCGTACTCGGTGACGAGTTGAGTGTCAAAGGTGTAGCGAGGGTTGGAATCTAGTGTCGCCATCTTCAGACCTTCTTTTCTTCCATAACGGCGAGAGCGTTCTTCATCCGATCTAGTCCCTCTTGCCAATTTTCCAGACCAGCTTCACGGGTGTCGAGGTAATCGTTCATTTCTTCCACAACGGACTTGATTGACGATTCGCTCTCGGCTCCAAACAACTCCCATAGGAATCCGGTTTCGACATCCAAGAACTCGGAGACCAGGTGAACGTGGGTTTCGAAACTCGCTAGCCCCAATTCAAGTCTGACGATTGTGCCGATCGGTACCTTCATCAAGTCCGCTGCATCTGCGACTGTCAGGCCAAGTGCTAGGCGCTTCTTCGCCATAAGGTCAGCGAGGACTCCTGTGACCGGCGGATTATCTACCTTCAGCAATTCACCAAGGACCGCTCTGATTTCGATGATCTCGTTCTTCACGTCTTGGGTCACAGCCTTAAATGACTCTTGGGTTTCCTCCAGCACCCCCTGCATGTCCCGAACGGATTCGACAATTTCCAGAAAGTCCTGGTCTGCTCCGGCTGGGGCCTCTAGGAGCCGCAGGGCACGCGACTCCGAGATCCCAAGCCACCCGGCTATAACCGGTATGTCCTTGTAGGGCTTGGAGTGCCCCAACTCAAGCCGAGACATTTTGGTTTGCGTGAAACCAAGTTCGTCAGCAGCCTCGGTCTGAGATTGGTTCAGCAGTTTCCTGTGCTGAACGATCTGTCGTGCGAGTCCGTTCAATTTGGCAAGCTTTCTCTCCGCGCCACCATTGTTGGTGACGACTGATTATTACTCGCTAGTCGCTAATAAAGCAATATTCAATATCGGCGACCGGTCATCGCGTCCCGCAAATGTTCCGCTGTCGCCAGCTCGATGTAGTGCTGAGTCGAAGACAGGTGCGAGTGGCCGAGCATCGCCTGCACGGCTCGCACGTCTAGGCATTCCCTGTACACGTCGGTCGCTGCCGTTGACCTCAGCGAGTGCGCCGACTTGCCGTCATATGGTCCGCGCTTCACACCGGAGTTGTTGAAGATCCGGTTCATCCGATGGTTGACAGACGCTTTGCTCATCGGTTCAAAGGTTCCCTTGGTGGACAGCAGCGGGCCAGATCGGTGCCCGATGACTGCGAGATGCCTGCGGATCACCGAACACGTCTGCTCCGACAGTGGCAGCACCCGGCCCCTGTCACCCTTGCCGTGCAGATAGATCTGCCGATTGTCGAGATCCACGTCACCCACCTGGAGGCGACGCACCTCAACAGAACGGAGGCCCTCTTGCACCATGAGGGTCGCCATGACTTCACAGACATGACCTTTCGAAGAACGATGGTCTGCGTCGGTTCGCCGCGCAGCCCTCAGCACGGCTGTCACCTCTTCGGGCTTCAACGG
>CETM01094613.1_pt1 | contig 10586 bp, 8 predicted proteins | sample 361451 | NCBI WGS metagenome assembly CETM01 (sample SAMEA2622690, study PRJEB7988) | marine metagenome | isolation source: saline water (ENVO:00002010), including
GTAACTGGATTTACTTCTCCCTTTAACCTCACATTAAAAAGCTTAGTCAGTTTTGCAACTCATCCACAATGGGCATTTAGACATTTCACAAGTGATAAGTTTGAACTATCTCAAGTAAAAGATTATGTGAGTCATGGTACAAATATAGCAACAAGTGTTTCAAATTATATTAATGAAATGTTGGATCAGACAATGAATTGGGATGATGCTATTGCTATAAGAAAAAAGTGGAAAAAGGGATTTTGTTTAAAAGGAATTATGAGTGTTGAAGATGCAAAAAAAGCTGTGGACATAGGTGCTGACGCAATAATGCTTAGCAATCATGGAGGACGCCAATTAGATGGATCGCGCTCACCTTTTGATCAATTACAAGAAATTGTAGATGCCGTTGGAGATAAAATTGATGTTATTTGTGATGGTGGAATAAGAAGAGGTACGCACATCCTCAAAGCATTAAGTTTGGGGGCAAAAGCTTGTAGCGGAGGGAGATTATATTTATATGCATTGGCAGCAGGTGGACAACGTGGTGTGGAAAAAACATTGACTAATTTAAAAAATGAAATTGAACGAGATATGAAATTGATGGGATGTAATACTCTTAGTGACCTGACAAGGGGTAATTTAAGATACAGAAACTAGTAATAAATACTCATAGATTATTTTTTATATATTTATTGCTTATAATCTTCAGTAATAGTAGAATTGCTTGGTGTGTTTTTACATATACCTAAAACATTACAAAACTAATAAAGGCATTTAATGAATATAGATATGCACGTCCATACCTCCTACGGTAGCAGTGATAGTAACTTGTCTCTGGATGAATTAAATAATAGATCTAAAATTATTAATATTGATGCAGTATGTTTGACTGAACATGGTGGTCCATGGAGCGAACAGTCAATAAATCAGGCTCAACAAAGAATGCATAATTTAAAGTTATTTAATGCTATGGAGATTGAGACTGAGGTAGGTCATATAACTGCATTTGGATTTACTCAATATATATCAGGTATGAGAAATCCTGAAAGTCTAAGGCAAATTGCTGATAAAGAAGGCGCTTTTATTGTCTTAGCACATCCTTTTAGAAACTTTACTCAAAAGCCACCATATAACAATAATAATCTTTTATTCAAAGACTATAAAATCAAACCTGAAACTATTGAGGATGTAGCAAAGCATCCAATATTTGAATTAGTTGACGCAATTGAAGTTCTCAATGGAGGAACAACATTGCGAGAGAATTTATGGGCATGGGATATTGCAGAATATCTAGGTAAGCCAAAGATTGGGGGTAGCGACGCCCATTCATTCAATGGTGTTGGTAGATATATGACTGTATTTGAAGATGAGATTGATAGTGTTGATTCTTTATTGTATAGTCTACGAAACGGTAGTTATTTTCCTGCTCAATTGGATGATAATAATGAGGTTATACCATTTCGTAGATAATTTTCTTTGGAGGTTGTGATGGCTAACTATTCTCCCTTAGTTCTTATATGTATTGATGGATTCGATCCCGCGTATTTTGAAGCAATAGAAACTCCCAACATGGATCGAATGATTGAAAATGGCTTTTACACTGTTGGTAAATCAATGTGGCCTTCAGTGACTAATGTAAATAATGTATCGATAATAACTGGTCAATACCCTAGTATTCATGGTATTTGTTCTAACTATAGATATATACAAGAAACCAAAGAAGAAGTTTATATGGAATCGGGGGAATACATATTGGCCCCGACTATTTTTTCCATGTGTAAAAGTAAAAATATAACAACTGTACTTTCCACATCCAAAGATAAACTGAGAAGACTTCTCGGAGAGGATGCAACCCATGTTAGTTCTGCTGAAAAGCCTGATAAATGGGTTGTGGATATACTGGGAGAACCACCTTCTATTTATTCTTTAGAATGTAATGGGTGGACTATCAATGCAGCTGAGTTAGCTATGGAAAAATACAAACCTGAATTTGTATATATTACAACAACTGATTGGGCGCATCATAAATTCCCACCAGAATCAATCGAAGCTAAAACACATATTAATATCATAGATACAGCTGTGGGGAGTATTATGAATAAATTCCCAGAAGCAACTATTATGCTTAGTGCAGATCATGGCATGTCAAGAAAGACCAATTTGATTGATTTAGGAAAAATTCTCAAACAAAATGGTATTGATAATCTTGCCGTTCCTATAATAAAAGATGAACATGTTGTCCATCATTCTAACCTTGGAGGGGCTTATTTTATCTATTTAGATACCTCTTTAGTATCAAAATCTATAGATTTGCTCAATACATTAGAGGGTGTTGATTTAGCAATGACATCTGAGGAAGCAGTAACAAAATATAACCTGCGATTAGAACGAATTGGTCAAGTCATAGTTACTGCAGATAAGGATACAGTGTTTGGAGATACTGATTTGGTAGAATTACCTGACGATTTACGATCACATGGTTCAGAATACGAACAAAACATCCCAATTATTGGATATAATCTAAAAAATACTAATTATATATTTACAGAGAATCGCCATATGGGGACTTATGTTATCGAACAGTTGGGTTTATTGAATAAATAAATTTTATAAATTCTTTAGAATTGCCTGATAATTAATACTTCTTCAATTAATTTGTTTTATATCTAAACGCCTTTGCGTTATCGATAGTTTCTTTCTTGCCCATAGAAATATTCTATACTTAATAAAAATATGCTTGATGTCTTTAATCATTACATATTATTCTGGCAAAAAGATAAGTATAAATAAAGGATTAGTATATGGCAGATTATGATATAACGGTTATTGGGGCCGGGCCAGGTGGGTATGTTGCTGCTATACGTGCAGCTCAATTGGGTTACAAAACTGCTTTAATCGAAAAATCAGAAATCGGTGGGACCTGTTTGAATTGGGGTTGTATCCCTAGCAAAGCATTATTGAAAAATGCAGAAGTACTTGATCTGATCAAAGAATCAAAACATTATGGCATTAATATAGATTCATATATTGCTGATTACGAAGTTGGGTATAACCGTAGCCGCGAAGTTGTTGATAAACTAGTGAATGGCATCAACCATCTCTTAAGAAAAAATAAAGTTGATGTTATTAATGGAACTGCAAGATTCACATCCAAAACCTCGTTGTTGGTAGATATAACTGATCCTAAAGAAAATGTTGGCGAAAGAGTTCAATCTGCTGATGAATTCCCTATAGAATCAAAAAATATAATTATTGCTACTGGTGGTATTCCAAGAGAATTACCACAAGCTCCATTTGATGGAGATAAAATACTTAATAGTAAACAAATATTAGAAATGAATAAACTTCCTAAATCTTTGGGTATTATTGGCGCTGGACCTATTGGTGTGGAATTTGCCTCATTATTTAACTCATATGGGGTTGATGTAACTCTCATAGAGATGCTACCTAATGTAGTACCTAATGAAGATAAAGAAATAAGTTCAACTCTCAATTCTTCATTTTCTAAGCGAGGAATAAAGATTCTTACTGAAACTAACTTAGATTCTGTCAAAACAACTGCTAAAAATGTATCAGTTCAACTTACAGGACAAGGTGATGAAAAAATAAACCTAAAATTCGACAAAATACTAGTAGCAATTGGTATTACTCCTGCCACAGATGCTTTAGGGATAGATTCTTTAGGTATCGAATTAAATAAGGGCTGGATCAATGTCGATTCTTCGATGAAAACCAATATACAGAGTGTTTTTGCAATAGGTGATGTTACAGGCGTTTTACCTTTAGCTCACGTTGCCCAGTCTCAAGCAGTATTAGCAGTTGAGAGGATCCATGGTGATAGTGTTCCAGATATTAATTATGTCAATATGCCAAAAGCTACATATTGTAATCCTCAAGTTGCAAGCTTTGGTTTAAATGAGGACCAAGCTAAAAATGAAGGCTATGATGTGAAGATAGGGAAATTCCCTTTTTTGGCAAGCGGTAAAGCTATTGCTTCTTCACATACAGAAGGTTTTTGTAAAATAGTCGTTGATTCAGAATATGGAGAAATATTAGGTGTTCATCTCATTGGACCAGAAGTGACAGAATTACTAGCTGAATTATCAATGGTACAAGCATTGGAAGGTACTGTTGATGAATTAGCTTTGTTAACTCATGCACACCCAACCTTATCAGAAACTTTAAAAGAAGCTGCATTAGCAGCATTAGGGAACCCAATACATATTTAGTTTGATGGGTAAAGGAGGAAATTATGGCACTTAAAAATAAAGCTATAAGTAAGAAGACTTCTAAATCTGAATATTTTGAATTACTAGAAAAAATGATATTAATCCGTTTGTTTGAAGATAGATGTTCCGAACATTATTCTCGAGGTAATATAAAAGGATTTCTTCATTTATATACTGGAGAAGAAGCTATTGCAGTAGGTTCAATTTCATGTTTAGAAAAAGAAGACTATGTTATCACTCATTATCGAGATCATGGACACGCACTTGCCAGAGGAGTTGAAGCAAAATATGCAATGGCAGAACTTTTTGGAAAATCCACCGGAACTACTGGTGGAATAGGTGGGTCGATGCATATATTTGACGCAACGAAGAATTTTGCAGGTGGTCATGCAATAGTTGGTGGACAATTACCAATTGGGGTAGGTTTAGCCTATGCGGCTAAATATAAAAATACTGGAGCTGTGACCCTTTGCTTCCTTGGAGATGGCGCATTAAACGAGGGAGAGTTTCATGAATCTATGAATTTAGCTGCCTTGTGGGATCTACCTATAGTATTTATCTGTGAAAATAACTTATATGGAATGGGTGTTCCTGTCGAAGAAGCTGTAGCTAAAAAAGATATTTTTGAAATTGGTCATGCATATGATATGCCATGTTCTCGCGTAGATGGCATGAATGTTTTAGAAGTGAAAGAAGTTACTGATAAAATTATTAAAGATGTTCGAAATGGTAAAGGCCCATATTTCCTTGAAGCTCAAACATATAGATTTCGTGGTCACTCAATGGCTGATCCTTCAATGTACAGAGGGTCTACAGAGGAAGAATTATGGAAATTGCGAGATCCAATTAATTTGCATTGGTCTTGGTTAAAAGAAAATGGTTATGCAAAAGATGAATTAGACGGAATATATGAAAAGATGAATGGTGTTATGGATGATGCAGTCAAATTTGCTACAGAAAGTGAATTTCCTACTATAGATGATTTATACAAAAACATCTATTTTGAAAACGTTGGTTAGGAGGTCTTTATGCCTAATGTTTTAACTTATAGAGAAGCATTAACTCAAGGTATTCGTGAAGCTCTCATAGATAATGATGACTGTTTTTTAATGGGAGAAGATGTTGGAGCTTATGGTGGTGCATATGCAGTAAGTAAAGGCCTTTTGAAAGAATTTGGTCCTAAACGAATTGTTGATAGTCCATTATCAGAATCAGCGATCGTAGGCCTAGGTACTGGTTCTTCTATGGTCGGTTTAAAACCAATCATTGAAATAATGACGATTAACTTTTTATTAGTGGCTTTAGATCAACTAGTAAATCACGCTGCTAAAATTCGATACATGTCAGCAAATCAGTATGCAGCTCCATTCATGGTAAGAACAGTAACTGGAGGAGGAGCACAATTAGGTGCAACACATTCACAATGTTTTGAACCTTGGCTAGCTAGTGTCCCTGGACTTAAAGTAGTAGCACCTTCATCCCCTTACGATGCATTAGGGTTATTTCGGTCTGCAATAAAAGAAAACGATCCTATAGTTTTTGTTGAACATATTTTATTGTATGGATCAAAGGGAATTGTAGATGAAGATTATTATGAAATACCGATCGGTAAGGCTAATGTTGTACGATCAGGTGATAATTTGACATTAGTTGCTTATTCCAAGATGGTGCCACTATGTTTAGAGGTTGCAAACACACTAGAGGATCAAGGAATAGATGTAGAAGTTATAGATCTGAGATCTCTTCGTCCTTGGGATAAAGAAACAGTTATAAATTCAGTGAATAAGACAAACAGATTAGTTGTTGTGGAAGAAGCTTGGAGATCTGGCGGATTTGGTGCTGAGATAGCGAGTACTATCCAAGAAGAAGCTTTTGATTCTTTAGATGGTCCAATAGGACGTGTTGGTGGCCTTGAGGTCCCAATGCCATATACAAGCGTATTGGAGTCTCAAGTAATCCCTAGTAAAGATCGTATAATTGAATATATACATCAAAATCTAAATACATAATAGCAATTGGAGTAAAGCAATGTCCGATAATATTGTTATGCCGCAAATGGGTTACGATATGAAAGAAGGCACCCTGGTACGATGGCTTGTAAAAGAAGGTTCGTCTTTAAAACGAGGAGACCCTATCGCTGAGATAGAAACTGATAAAGCCGTTGTTGAAATTGAAAGTTATTTCACAGGATTCATCGGGAAAATCTTGGTAAATGAAGGCGAGTCAGCAGAAGTAGGTAGTTCGATTGCTGTTGTTGTAAAAGATATGAACGAATCTGTGACAGATTCTACTAATACAACAAATACAGTATCTGAAAAGTCTATTCCAAAAGTTGAGGAAAAGAATACTGGCCAAAATACTCCAGTTGAACAACCTTCTGTTAATGTTCCTATTGTTGATCAGCCTTTATCAGAAAAAATTAAAATTAGCCCGGTAGCGGAAAAACTTGCTCTAGAACAAGGTATAGATTTAAACAAAATTAATGGGACAGGCCCAGGTGGACGTATTACTAAAGCTGATATTGAGGCACAATCTTCTAATAATAAATCAACAGAACAACCATTAGTTAAAACTCCACCACAAACTGTGTTACCTGGCCAGAACATACCTTTATCAACAACACGTTCTGCCATTGCAAGAATAACATCACAATCTAAAAATGGTATTCCACATTTCTATGTTAGTATGTCAATCGATATGACTGACGCCCTAGTTATGCGTCAACAATATGGAAAACTTTATCCAAATTCTGGCATTACAGTAAATTCATTAGTATTGATGGCTGTAAAATTATCACTTATTGATTATCCGATATTTAATTCTTCGTTTCGTGATGACCATATAGAGGTTAAGCCAGACATTAATTTGGGTATAGCTATATCAGCTGACGATGGCCTTATAGTTCCTGCTATTACACAAGCTCAAGACTTATCAATTATTGAAATTTCATCCGCAGCACGTGACCTTGCAAAAAGAGCTAAAGAAGGGAAATTGAGACAAGAAGAGTATTCAGGGACATTTAGTGTTAGTAATTTAGGCATGTTTGCTGTAGACGATTTTAATGCAATTATTCTACCGCCACAAGTGGGAATCCTTGCTGTAAGTTCTGTGATAAAGCGACCTGTAGTTGTTGATGATAAAATTGTAATTCGTGAAATTATGAACGTTCAATTATCCTCAGATCATCGAGTGATAGATGGAGTAGATGCAGCAAAATTTGCTAAACAAATAAAAGATTATCTTGAAATGCCTATTTCTTTATTTGTATCTTAGTATGAAAAGTCAAATTTTAAAAAGGCGTTTGGGTAGAACCAATTTACAGGTTACTGAACTCGGATTTGGTGCCATGGATACACCTCAAGCCCCAGAGGGGAAAGATACATTGCTTTCAGCTATAAATTTGGGGGTTAATTTTATTGATACCGCTCGTATATATGATGGTAGTGAATTTTTAATAGGTCAAATACTTTCTTCTATTAATCGTGATGATTTAATAATTGCCTCTAAAACTATTAATAGAACTTGTGATGGTGCACAACACGATGTAGATAGAAGCTTAAGTTTGATGAATTTAGATAGTATAGATTTGTATCAATTAGATGATGTCGCAATGGAAGATTGGGATTTTATTATACAAGAAAATGGAGCTTTAGAAGGATTAAAAATTGCAAAATATCGTGGTTTGATAAATCATATTGGAATTTCTTCTCATGATTTATCTCTTCTTAATGTTGCAATAGAATCAAAGCTTTTTGATACGGTAATGATAGAATACTCTGCTTTTTATTCTGAAACATATAATTTAACCAAGAAGGCAAATCAAAATGATATTGGTGTAATTGCCATGCGGCCACTTGGTGGTTCTGGAAGAATGACTACCCTTCGTACAGTTATGGAGAGGAATCCTGCCTTTGATAGCATTTCTCCATCGAATCTTTTAGAATTTGTTTTATCCAACCCAAATATTGCGGTTTCAATTGTAGGATCTCGGTATCCTGATAGAGTAAAATCTAATGTGAAAACTGTTTTAGATTATAAACACTTAAATGAATACGAAAAAGAAGCATGTAAACAAGCTGCTAGTAAATTATTTGAACTTTTATAATTAAGGAGATTTGATGCAAGTTAGACTAGTAAGTTATTCTCAACCAACTGAAGACTTTAGTAAAGATGGTGTTGATAACGCTCAAGAATTAATTGCTTATTGTGCAAAAGTTTCAAATCCTTCAAACCAGATAAATAAAGAAACAAGCGAAAGATTAATTCGATATCTAATTAAGAATGCTCATTGGTCACCTTTAGAAATGGTGAATGCTTGTTTGGAAGTAGAAACCACTCGTGATATTGCTAGACAAATGTTACGACATAGAAGTTTTAGTTTTCAGGAATTTAGCCAAAGATATGCTAATCCTACTAAAGACTTAGATTTTATTTTACGAGAAGCTCGGCTTCAAGATCCCAAAAATCGACAAAATTCTATAGAAATTAATGATCATGATCTGCAGTCAAAATGGAATGAATTACAAAATGATGTTATTGATAAGGCTAAAATTGCTTATAAATGGGCAATCGATAATGGTATTGCGAAAGAACAAGCTCGAGTTGTTTTACCTGAAGGTAATACAATTAGCCGACTTTATATAAATGGTACGTTAAGAAGTTGGATTCACTACATTGATTTAAGAAGTGCTCATGGAACTCAAAAGGAACATACTGAAATTGCTAAGGCTTGTGCAGAAGTAATAGCACAGATTTTCCCAATGGCTCAAAGTATATAAAACTCAAAAATGATTGTAAAAAGTCTATAATAGTTAATAATCAGAACAATCTCTAGTGTAGCCACAGTTTTGACATTTTATTTTGCAATGTATTGCTAACATCGAAGACTTACATATGTCGCAGACATAATACCTAATATTCGGATTGGTAGAATCAATATTTTTTTCTTTAGGTCTTGTATTATTTATCCCCATTTTTTACCAACTTCAGAGGGTTGCTTAAGTTCGTGTGTTATGACTCGATCAATTAAACGGCCATCTTCATCCACTGAAACTGCTTCAGTAACAATATATGTTTTCCCACGTTTTTTGTACTTATCAGCTATCCATGATTTAACAGTTAATTTTTTTCCAGGAATAGGAGTGTTATAACAATAAAACGAACATCTAGCATTTACTGAACCATTGTCTTTATATTTTTTGTTATATTGTTTTGTATCGACTTTTTGGGCAACAGTAGGGAAGGCTGCCTCAGCATCCATTACACCTTTTCTGAATTGATTCAGCATGTTCCCAGTGTAGATATATTCCCATGTATCAAATGTTTCTCCAATTTCAAGCTTATCCCAGTCGAGCAAAATTTTGTTATTATCTTCAGAAACTTTATTTAATGCCATATTAATTCCTCCTGAATATAAATTTAAACATTGTAATCTTGACGATTTGTAGTTTGAATTAGGATAACTATTAATGGTATCTTTATATTGGTATAATAATACATAATGTAAAATGATGGTGCAATTTGGATATAGTATTTGAAGCAATAATAAATGAAACAAAGCAAAATAATGATTTTGCTATAGCTACAGTTGTTAAAACTAAAGGATCAACTCCCCAGAAAACTGGATCTAAACTTCTTATTAAAAATGACGGATCTTCTGTGGGGACATTGGGCGGAGGCTGTGTTGAAGGAGATATATGGTTTGCTGCTACCGAAATTTTGAAATCCAAAGCAAAATCTGAATATAAAGAATATTTTTTGAATGAAGATATTGCAGCTAGAGATGGATTAGTTTGTGGTGGAACTATGTATTTTCTTATAGAACCTTTTTATCAGGATAATTTATTTAATTCATTTGCTAATAATGTTGTGGAAGCATACAATGGGAAAAAACCCGTAGGTTTGGCGACACTTATTAATAAACAAAATTCATCTACTGGACAAAAGATATATTTTGATTCAACTGGAAATCCAAGTGGTTCATTTAATGACAAACAAATAGATGCAGAAGTATATAATTCAATTTTAGATTTACTTCCATATGGTAAGTCTAAAATGATTGATATAGATAAAGACCATGCAGTTTTTATTGAAACCTATGCGAGTCATCCAACTTTAATATTAATAGGTGGTGGGCATATTTCTAAATCTTTAGCTCCTTTAGCACAATCTGTTGGTTTTAAGACGATTGTTATTGATGATCGTGAAGATTTTGCTAATCCTGAAAGATTTCCTGAAGCAGAATGTACAATTGTTTCAGACTATAAGAATGCATTTAGTTCGAACCAATTTGAAGTGAATAAAAATTCTATGATTGTTATTGCTACCAGAGGTCATAATTTTGATGATATTGCACTAGAGTCAGCTATAAACACT
>CETM01119894.1_pt1 | contig 10577 bp, 12 predicted proteins | sample 361451 | NCBI WGS metagenome assembly CETM01 (sample SAMEA2622690, study PRJEB7988) | marine metagenome | isolation source: saline water (ENVO:00002010), including
TTTGTAATTTTTTTTGCATATGTAGCTTCATCATGATTTTGCTCAACAAAGTTTGCTTCATTCTTTTCTATTTTTTCAATTGCATTTATCAAAGATTTAGCGCCTAATTGGGAGAGTAACTTTGATAAAATTAAAGTATCTATATTTTCATTTAAACTAATTTTATCTTGATGGATCACTGGGCCTGCATCCAGTTTTTCAACAATTTTCATAATACTTACACCGGTTTCTTTATCTAAATTCATTATAGATCTTTGTATAGGAGCTGCCCCTCTCCACTTGGGTAATAATGAAGCGTGAACATTAATAAATCCAAATTTTGGAATATTTAAAAATTTTTTTGGTATTATTTTTCCAAAAGCTACCACAATGACTAAATCTGGCTTGATTGAATTCAAAAAATTATATTCTTTTTCATCAAGTATCTTAGGAGTTCTTACTTTTAAACCAAACTTTTTTGCAGTCAACTCAATTTTTGACTCAACTAATTTTTGACCTCGATTAGCCTTACTCGCCGGTTGCGTATAAACCGCCAAAATTTTATTATTAGAATTTTTTAAGATTTCTAAAGAAGGGATCGCAAACTCTGGGGTTCCCATAAAAACTATTTTTTTTGGCATTAAGTTTTTGAATTTAAACTACTACTCTTTCCAAATCTTTTTTATTTTTTGAAACTTTTTTTAAAATTATCTCTTTTTTTAATTTTGATAAATAATCTATAAAAAGTATTCCGTTTAAATGATCAATTTCATGTTGAATACAGGTTGAAAATAAACCTTCAGCTTTGATTTCCTGTTCTTCTCCGTCATAATTAAGATATTTTACATTGCATTTATCGGGTCTATCAATTTTTGCAAATTGATTTGGTATAGACAAGCACCCTTCTTCGTAAGCAGAGTTTACTTTTGATTTCCAAGTAATCTCTGGGTTTATAAAATACATTGGTTTTTTTTTCTCTGAATCTTTTGACAGGTCCATAACGATAACTCTTTTAAGAATTCCAATTTGAACTGCTGCGAGACCAATTCCTGGAGCTTCGTACATGGTCGCCAACATGTCGTCCATTAGGTTTTGTATATCTTTGTCAATTTTTTCTACTGAAACAGATTTTTTTCTAAGGATAGGGTCTGGAATTGTTAAAATTTTTTTAATAGCCATCAGAAACTATAATATAATTATACTCTCAAAGGTAGTGTGAGATTGAGAATTTGATTTCTGACTTTTTTTATTTTGGCTTGGTTTAAAAGACTAACTATAAAGTACAACGTTTCTGGATCCAGATTTTCTATATCATCACTTCCTATTATCTCAACAAGTTTGAACATTAACATGCCAATCTCTCCATTATTTACTAGTAGTTTAATATTTGAGGGAACTGTTAAATTTTTAGAAAGATCGTTGATGTTGAGATCTTTAGGCATTGCTATTCCATCTGAGGACAAAGTTTCAAGCAGTATTACATCTTTAATAGAAAAGAAGTACTTTTTATTCTTACTTATTTTTTTATAAATTTTTACAAAGTCTTTGTTTATTTTTTCTTTATTAGAGTCATCTTCTGTAAAAATTCTTACAACTTTTGATCTGTGTAAAATTTTATCATCATATTTTATTTTTCCTATATCTTCCTCCTTTTCTAAAATTATATTCATTTCAACGGTCTTTTTTAATTCTCCGGGAATTTTTTCGGGATCTATTTTTTTTAAAGTATCGCTTAGATAATCGCGATAAACATTAGTTAATTTATCTTTTTCAAACAACTCTTTTAACAAAAATAGTAAATTAAGTTTATTTTCCAAATTATCTGACAATAATATTTTTTGATATACTAGTGCTCTTGATTCATAGCCTGTTAGACTTTGGTAAACTGTATCAGCATTAATCAATTGTGTAATATTGAATGGAACAGATAGGTATATATCAAAAATTTTATTTTTATCAAAATTTCCTTCATTAGCAGCAACTTCGTATTTCATGATTTCTTTCGGGTCCTCTAGTCTATCTATCGAGATAAGGTTAGATGCCGTTAGATATTTCCATATATTTTTTTCTGTTTGTTTACCGGGGGTATAATTAAAATTTTCGACTGTTATCGAAGATAAATAAAAATATAAAAGACTTTTTTCAGAAATATTATTGTCTGGCTTATTTTTAATTCCTAGTAAAAATAAAATTTTATTATCAAAAAATTTATCAGATCTTCCCTGCTCTCTTAATAGATCAAAATTTAATTGCGCTTCTTCATTTTTTTTATTTAAGATTAAACAATAAATCCTAAATTTTTCTAAATAACTGTCTTTGATTTCCTTGCTAATAAAACTAGACTTTTTGCAACCTTCCGAAATATCTGCTAGGGAAATATAATAATCCACCAAATGTTTGATCAATTTGGATTTTCCATTAAATTCTAAATTACTATTTAAGAATTTTTCGATAACGCTATTTTTATTATTTTTAACAAGCCAATTTAATTTAAGTTTTAAAAATTCATCTTCCGACAATTTATTCCTTGGGGCATATGAGTAAGTCATTATTGTATTTATAAACATCTCTTCCGAAAATTTTGATAATCGTATTTTATTTATTCTTTTAAATGTATTTTTAATAGTTTCTCCATCTGTGTTTGACCACATATCTAAACTTAAATCATTTTTCTGGGGATCATAAAGACCAACAAGTTTTGTCTTTACATTTTCCTCTTCATCACTTTCGGTTATTTTTATTTCTCCAGTTTCTTTTATTTTAATTTTAGAAATATCTATTTTTTTCTCTTCTTCGGTTTTTAATAAATTTTTTTCTGAATTTTCAATTTTCTTATTTTCTGAGTTCTTCCATATATCAACGGGTTCGTTTGCGATAGATTCTTTAGAGAAAATAAAAAAAAATATAATCAGCAATATTAAGATTATATTATTTTTATTTAATTTTTTTAATTTGATCCGTGACATCTTTTTGTATTTCTTTCTTTGGTGACGGCAATTCAATTTTCTCTACAAAATAAAAGATTGCCCCAAGAATGGATAAAATTACGAATACTTTTATTAAAGAACTAATAACTGGATTAGTTTTTTGTGTTCTTGGGTTTAATCTATGTTGCATAGTTAAAAAATATATTTAAACTCAGAAATTAAGACAAATTTGTGATTAATCAAATTAAAATTTTTGGCATAAATTGAAAAAAAACCTTGTTTTGATTGGAATGATGGGAGTAGGCAAATCTACTATTGGCAGTCTTTTGTCAAAAAAACTTAAGATGCCGTTTGAGGACCTAGATAACAAAATAGAAATGCGGGAGTCGCTTAAAATTAAAGAAATTTTTGATTTAAAAGGAGAAGAATATTTTAGAAAAGTTGAAGAAAATGTGAGCTTAAATATGATCAAAGAAAGAGGTAAAATTATAGCTTTGGGGGGAGGGACTTTTGTTAATAAATTAGTAAGAGAAAAAATTAAGAAATCTTGTTTTTCTATTTGGTTAGATCTTCCACCAAGAGAAATCTTTGATAGAGTTAAAAAAAATAAAGGTAGACCGCTATTGATGAATGCTAAATCAGTAAAAGACGTCGAAAAGATTTACTTAAACAGAAAAAAAATATATGGATTGGCAGATACCAAAATAGATTGTGTGTCTAAAAATAAAGAACAGTTAGTTAATGAAATTGAGAAAATTTATGAAAATATCTGAAACAAAATTTAGTAGTAAAAACTCTAATTATTCTATCCTTATTGGACTAGGTGCTATGAAATATTTGAAAAAAAGGATAGCCACTACTTGTCCCGGTGCAAAAAAAATAGCTTTGATTTTTGATAAAAATATACCTGAAAAATTAAAAAAAAAAGTAAAGTTTCAAACTAAAAATTATGAGGTTCATATATATCAATATTCCGTAAACGAAAAATTAAAATCATTTAATAAAGTTAATCAATTAAACGAAAATCTAATTAAAAAAAATTTCAATAGGAACGATGTAATAATTGCAATTGGCGGGGGTGTGATTGGGGATTTTGCCGGGTTTGTTGCAAGTATTTTAAAAAGAGGAATAAATTTTATAAATTTACCAACTACATTGTTATCTCAGGTTGATGCTTCTATAGGTGGAAAAACAGGAATTAACTCTAGGATAGGAAAAAATTTAATTGGAACATTCTACCAACCCAGACTGGTTATAAGTGAAATTGAATTTTTGAAAAGTTTACCCAAAAGAGAAATGATCTGTGGTTTTGCTGAGGTCCTAAAACATTCATTAATATGTGATAAAAAATTTTTTAACTGGATTGAGAAAAATGCAAAAAAAATAATAGAAACAAGAGATAGAAATATTATAAAATTTGCAATACTTAAAAGTTGTAAGATTAAGATTTCTTTTGTTACAAAAGATGAGAGAGAGAAAGGAAATAGAGCAATTTTAAATTTTGGTCACACTTTTGCACATGGAATAGAGGCTGCCAGTAATTTTTCAAAAAAAATAAACCATGGGGAAGCAGTTCTTATAGGAATGTTTTTAGCAACTAAGTTTTCAAGATTAAAAAGAATATGCTCAATCTCTACTTTAAATAAAATTATTGATTTTTATAAAAAAAATAATCTACCTAGAGATTTAAAAAAATACTCTTTGGATAAAAGTTTGAATAAAATTATCTGGTATATGAAAAGTGATAAAAAAAATAAAGACTCCAGGATTAGCCTGATTCTATTAAAGCATATTGGTAGGACAACAAAACCAGATGCTATTAAGATTAGTCCAAAAGGAATGGAGAAAGTTTTAAGAAAAATTATTTAAGTTTGATTTCTAAAGCGTGAATATCATTTCTCAATTCTGGAGATAAAATTTTCATTATTTTCTTATGCGACTCAATTCTGCCCAAGGCCCTAAGTTCCTCTGAGTCAATTATTAAAGTTAGATGAAGCTTATTTTTTTCAAAAGATTTGTGCTTTATGTGCTTGTGGGTATTGTCAATTATTTCAATTTTATTTAGTTGGATACCTTTTCTAATTTTATCCTCTAAATCTTTAATAAAATTTTTCATAAAAATTTAATTCTACTATATAATAATAACTTTTTTATGAAAAATATTTGTGATTGGGACAAATGTAGAGAAATCGGTTTGTATAAAGCACCGATAGAAAAAGATAATAGTAAAAAATATCGATTACTATGTCTTGATCATATTAAAATCTTCAATAAAAATTGGAATTATTTTTCTGATATGGACGAAGGAGAAATTGAAAACTTTATAAAATCAGACCTAACTTGGCATAAACCAACAAAAAGTTTTAGTTCTTCAGAAAATTTTTTTAAAATCTTATGGCAAAATACACTTGATGATAAGACAAGTTTTTTTGACAATTCTAACCCTGCAAATTTCAAAAAAACAAGACTTTCTGAAAAAGATTTAGATGCTTTAGAAGTTTTGGGGTTTAGAGGAGAGGCAAAATGGCTGGATATTCAAAAAAAATTTAAAACTCTTGTAAAGAAATACCATCCTGATAAAAATCAAGGCAGTAAAAAATACGAAGATTTATTAAAAAAAATAACTTTGGCTTATAGCCAGCTTAAGATTAGTATGGAGAAAACTAGATGAGTATGGATTTTGAAATTGAAAAACCAGATATAAAAATATCTGTCAGACAAACTTTTGGCTTGGATAGCGATATGGAAATTGATGCCTTTTCAAAAAAAAATCAATATGTTCCAAAAATTGACTCTCATTATAAATTTGATAAGGACACCACTCTTGCAGTATTGTCAGGTTTTGCTTTCAATAAAAGAGTTTTGATCCAGGGATATCATGGTACTGGAAAATCAACCCATATAGAACAAGTGGCAGCAAGATTAAACTGGCCATGCATTAGAGTAAATCTTGATAGCCATATTAGTAGAATAGACTTAATTGGAAAAGATTCCATTATTATAAAAGAAGGTAAGCAGATAACAGAATTCAAAGAAGGAATTCTTCCTTGGTCAATACAAAATCCAGTTGCTTTAGTTTTTGACGAGTACGATGCAGGAAGACCAGATGTTATGTTTGTTATACAAAGAGTTCTTGAGAGTGATGGAAAATTTACTTTATTGGATAAAAATAAAGTTTTAGATCAGAATAAATTTTTTAGAATGTTTGCTACAACAAATACAGTTGGATTAGGAGATACAACAGGACTTTACCACGGAACACAACAAATAAACCAAGGACAAATGGATAGGTGGAATATTGTTGCTACTTTAAATTATTTAAAATTCGACAAAGAACTTGAAATCGTAATGGCAAAGAACAAAAACTTAAATAATAAAGATGGTAAAGAAAAAGTTTCTAATATGATCAAGGTTGCCGATCTAACAAGAAACGGTTTTGTAAATGGTGATATATCCACTGTTATGAGTCCCAGAACAGTAATTCATTGGGCAGAAAACTCAGAAATTTTTAAAGACGTTGGCTTCGCATTTAGAGTAACCTTTTTAAATAAATGTGACGAATTAGAACGTAAAATTATTGCTGAATATTATCAAAGATGTTTTGGTGAAGAACTTCCGGAGTCCTCAATAAATGTCAAAATTTCTTAAGAATTATCATGAAAAAAGAAGAAAATATTTTAGAGGATTTCAAGCGTGCTCTAAGTTCGACCATTAAGTCGATATCCCAGAAAAAAGACTGCGAAATAAAATTTGGAAGCTCAGATAAAGTCACAGGTAAAGATGTGAGCTTACCTGAAATAAAAAGATTGGAAAACTTAGAAGATGTAATTAATGTTAGAGCTACAGCTGACTCTGAAGCATTAAGATTAAAATATAGTAATAAAGATATTTTGGATCTACACAAACCAGTAGGTAAAACTGCAGAAAAGCTCTATAAAATCGCCGAAAAAGTAAGATATGAAAAGATTGGTAGCGATGAATTTAAAGGTGTGAAAAAAAATATTTCCATGGCTTTTAATAGCCAGAAAAAAAAAGTTGCTTCTAAAGAAAATTTAAATGAAAATAAAAAAGATTTTTTGATACAAGAAAAATTTGATGCTTACCTAAGAAGTCTTTTCTTTAATTTAAATTTAGAAAAAAATAAAAAAATACCATCAAATTTAAGAAAAATAAAAAAAGATTGGGATAAAAATTTTAAAAAAGACCTTAATTTGCTCAAGACAAATTTAAAAAATCAGGAAGTTTTTAACAAAATAATCGCAAAAATCATCTCTAATATTAAGATAGAGGAAGAAAAAAATAATAAAGATGATATTTCAGACAAAGAAAGATTTGAGAATATCGATAATCAGGAAAATCAAGAAAGAAAAGATGGTGCGGCAGACAAAGAAAGAGAAGAAGAGCTGAATGTTGCTGGAGATCTTCCAGAAACAAACGATATGAGCGAAAAAAGCAACCTAGATGATAAATTTGAAGAAGTAGACGAAGAAGGTGGAAGTTTTAGGAAACAATACAAAAAAATATTTTCACAATATGAAAAAAAATACAAATGTTACACAAATGAGTTTGATGAGTTTATCAAAGCTGAGGACCTTGAAACTGATGAAGAACTATCGAGGCTAAGAGCCTCGTTGGACCAGCAGCTTTTACAGTTAAAAAATTTTATATCTAAATTAGCTAATAAATTGCAAAGAAAATTGCTCGCCAAACAAAATAGGTCTTGGGAATTTGATTTAGAAGAAGGTACTCTTGATACATCAAAATTAACTAGAATTATTACTGATCCTTTTAATTCTTTGTCGTTTAAAAGAGAAAGGCAAGTTGAATTTAAAGATACCTTGGTTACAATCTTAATCGATAATTCAGGATCGATGAGGGGAAAACCGATTACAGTCGCTGCGATATGTGCGGATATATTGTCTAGAACTTTGGAAAAATGTTCTGTAAAAGTTGAAATTCTTGGTTTCACAACAAAACATTGGAAGGGTGGTTCATGTCGTGAGAAATGGATGGCCAATAATAAACCAAATAATCCTGGAAGATTAAACGACCTCAGACACATAATTTATAAGTCTGCCGATGTTCCGTGGAGACAAATAAAAAATAATATGGGGTTGATGCTAAAAGAGGGTTTGTTGAAAGAAAATATTGATGGAGAAGCATTGAGATGGGCCTTTAATAAAATGAATAAGAGAAAAGAGGAAAGAAAAATTTTAATGGTCATATCAGATGGGGCGCCTGTGGACGACTCTACTTTGTCAACTAACTCAAGTGATTATTTAGAAAATGATTTAAAAAATACAGTTATTTCAATTGAAAAGCTCTCTGAAATAGAAATTGTTGCGATAGGAATTGGTCATGACGTAACAAGATATTACAATAGAGCTGTTAAAATCACAGATGTTCAAGATCTCGGCGATGTAATGATAAACCAATTAGGCGATCTTTTTTCTGAAAAAAAGACTTTGCACTAAATTCACTTAAATAGTTTTTAAATTAGCTTTAGACTCATCTCTAATCTTATTTAACAATAATCTAAATGGTATAAGCATAATTAAAGAGATAAAAACTTTTACAGAAAAATCACCTATTGCTAGGGAGAACCAAGGTAGTCCTGTGTCGTAAAAAGAGATGAAAAAAAACAAAATAGTATCTACCAGTGAGCCTAAAAGAGATGATGCTAATGGAGCAACAAACCAGGCACTTTTTCTTAGTTTATCGAAAACCTGAACGTCAAGAAGCTGGGCTGTTAAAAACGCTGTTCCAGAACCTATTGCAATTCTTATTGAGATTAAATCTTGAAAATTTGTCGAAAAAAAAAGAGTTAATAACAACCCTAGTAAAAAACCTATATAGACTATTTTTCTCGCTTGGATTTTCCCATATTTTCTGTTTGCTAGGTCAGTTATTAAAAAAGTGATTGGGTAAGTGAACGCGCCGTATGTTAAAACTTCATTTAAACTAAAGTAGTTTACTGGATACTGTACTAAAAAATTTGAAACAGAAACCATTATAGCCATAAATATGGCTAGTTTATTAAACAAGCTTAATTGAATTCTGCTCATATTTTTGATTATTTAGTTATAATTTTATTTCTTAATTTCTTGGCTTTTTTTGACAATCTGTAAGCTTTTGAGCTTTTTAGAAACTTATCGATTCCACCTTTGTAATCTACGGTCCTTAGAGCAGCATTTGAAACATTAAAATTAATATTTTTTTTTAGTAATTCACTTTTGAAAGTTACTTTCTTAACTCCTGGAAGAAATCTCCTTTTCGTCTTATTGTTGGCATGACTTACCTTATGTCCTTTTAAAGGTCTTTTTCCAGTTAGTTCGCAAATTCTAGCCATAAAATATCCGTTAGCTGTATAATCCTTGAAGAGTGTTTAATCAAGGTAATATATCTCTATTGACAATTTTTAATGTAAAGAATAATAGATTAAATGGATTTTTTCCTCCCGGTAGCCCAAGTTCAAATAGATCTTAGTTTAATAATTTTTCTGAGTTTTTCCGTTGGTTTGATATCAGGATTGTTCGGAATTGGAGGTGGCTTTTTAATGACTCCTGTTCTAATATTTTTAGGAATACCTCCTGCTTTTGCGGTTGCGAATGAGGCTAATAATATTTTGGGAACTTCTGTTTCTGGGGCTTTAACACATTGGTTTAGAAAAACTCTTGATTATAAAATGGGAATTGTAATCGTGTCCGGAGGTATATGCGGCACTGTTGTTGGAATGATAATTTTTCATTACTTAAAAGAAATGGGAATTATAAATGATATTATCGCTTTATCCTACGTTTACATGTTGGTTATTATTGGGACTTTGATGTTTGCTAGAGGAGCTAAAGAACTAATTAATATTAGAAAAAAAATAGTAGTTAAAAGAAAAGCTCATGATCACTATTGGATTCATGGTTTGCCTTTCAGAATGAGGTTTCATAAGTCAAGACTTTACGAGAGTGCAATTGTTCCAATAATGCTAGGATTTATTGTGGGTATATTTGCATCAATCATGGGTGTAGGAGGTGCTTTTTTAATGGTTCCTGCAATGATTTATATAATAGGTATGCCGACAAAATTAGTTCCGGGAACATCTTTATTTGTAACAATTTTTATAACGGCGCTCGTAGTAATTGGACATGCTTTTCAATTTCAAACAATAGACTTTGTTTTAGTTTTGACATTAATTTCTGGATCAATTTTTGGTTTACACATTGGTCTGAAAATAAGTGAAAAGCTTAATCCTTCAGAATATAAAACATTACTAGCTATTTTGTTGTTAGCTATTGGTGTTATAATGGGTCTAGAATCTTTTGTTTTTAAAAATAGTTTGTTTATAAATGGGCAAACTGGTGAGATGGACAACAGACTTGCAGAAATAATTTTTAATTTGTCAAATAATTATCCGGTTGTTTACGGATTGATTTCTATTGCGGTTGTTATTCTTATTGGTATTAGTTTTTCTTATGTTAGGGAGTTAATTCACTACATCAGATATGATATGCCAGAGAAAAAATATAAATTTTTTAGCTAAACTTTGTTTGAATAAGATCCGATTGCCTCTTTAATATTTTTAAAACCTTGCTCTTTAATTATTTTAATTAAATCTTTTTTTATTTTTTTTACAATCAGCGGGCCTCCGTATATCATCCCAGTATAAAGTTGTAATGC
>CETM01037308.1_pt1 | contig 10576 bp, 10 predicted proteins | sample 361451 | NCBI WGS metagenome assembly CETM01 (sample SAMEA2622690, study PRJEB7988) | marine metagenome | isolation source: saline water (ENVO:00002010), including
ATTTTAGTAATTGACTTGGATCCACAAGGAAATGCAACTACAGGGCTAGGATTGTCCAACACTGCAAGTTCTGACACAACAATCTATAGTGTGCTTAATGGAAATAAGAAAATATCAGAAGTAATACAGAGTACAAGCTTTGAAAATTTGAATTTGATAACTTCAAATGTAGATTTGTCTGGTCTAGAAGTTGAAACTGCTGGAGACAGTCGTAGAGCCTTTAAATTGAAGGACGAATTAATCTCTATTTTAAATGATTCTGGAGCCTCATACGATTATATTCTGATAGATTGTCCCCCATCATTAAGCTTACTTACAATTATGGCTTTGGTAGCATCAGATGCTCTGGTGGTTCCACTTCAAACAGAATTTTTTGCATTAGAAGGGCTTACGCAACTCATGAAAACAATTGAAAGGATAAAAAATAACCTTAATCCAGAATTATCAATCAGAGGTATATTATTGACAATGTATGATAGACGAAACAAACTTTCAGGCGAAGTAGAAAAGGAAGCAAGGAATTATTTTAAAGAAAAGGTCTACCAATCTGTTGTTCCTAGAAACGTTAGGCTGTCCGAAGCCCCATCTCATGGAGTCCCAGTTTTGATTTATGACAAAGGTTGTCCTGGAAGTAAGTCATATTTTAGTTTTACAGAAGAATTTTTAAATCAAGATAAACCAGTGGAGAGCGCAGCATGATTAATCCTTTTAAAACTAAGAAAGGTCTAGGAAGAGGTCTTTCATCTCTAATAGGAGACAGTGAAGTTAAAGAAAATAAAACAACAATTTCAATTAGTTCTATAATTAGAAACAAATATCAACCAAGAAAAAAATTTGATAAAGAAAATTTAGAGGAACTTTCTAATTCAATAAAAGAAAGGGGAATAATTCAGCCGATTATAGTTAGAAAATCAGAGGAACTAGAAGATAAATATGAAATTATTGCAGGTGAAAGAAGATGGCAAGCAGCACAAAATGCAGGATTGCATGAGGTTCCGGTAGTCATTATTAAAGCTGATAATTTAAAATCATTAGAATTTGCAATTGTTGAAAATGTTCAAAGAAAAGATTTAAATCCTATAGAGGAGGCCGAAGGATATAAAAGATTAATTGATGATTTTAAATATGATCAAGATAAAGTAGCTAAATTCATAGGAAAAAGCAGAACATACATAGCTAATTGTTTAAGACTTTTAACTTTGCCGGATAAGGTAATAGAATATTTGATTGAAGAAAAGATTACCCAAGGACATGCTAAAGTTCTTGTAGGTTTAGATAATGTTCAATTGTTAGCAGAAAAAATAATTTCAAAAAAACTATCAGTAAGACAATCAGAGGCTCTAGCAAGATTGACGAAAAACAAACCTTTAATTAAAAAAACAAATAAAGATATTAATATCTTAGATATAGAGAACAAATTAACTGAAAAGATTGGAATGAGGGTTAATCTAAACAATAAAAAAAATAATTCAGGTACTTTGACTTTTTATTATAAAGGATTAGACCAAATGGATAGATTAATTGAAACTATTAAAAAAAATTATTAATAATTACATATAAAGTCAGATACAAAATTTAGTGAATTATAAGGATTTTTTTTAACTAAAATCTCTAAATCATTTATTTTATAAATTATTTTTTTTACTTCATCATCAGTCCAAGATTCCATTTGTTTTTTAACAACTTCTTTTTCTTTCCAAAATATTGGAGGTTTATAAGATGATATGGTCAAATCGATATTATTATTTTTATCTTGTGCTTCTTTAAGTTTTAGAAGTCTTTTCGATCTATTTAAGATTGTTCTTAATATTAGCACACACTCCTCACTAGCAAAGTTATTTTCATTTAATATGTTAGACACTTTTTTTTTATTTTTGGCCAAATAATTTTCTGCAAGTTCAAAAACACTATAATTTTCTGATAAATTTGTTACTTTTATAATATCTTCTATTTCTATTTTTTTTTTTGTTTTAGATAGGTTTTCAATTTTTTCTAATTCATTATTTATATTATTTCTATCACCTCTAGATCTTTCCACTAATAAATTTATAATTTCTTGTGAAATTTTAATATTTTTTTTTCTAAAAAAATTAAGTGCAATTATACTAAGACTTTTAATATTATCTTCATAAAAAGGAATACAAACTAGATCTTTATCTTTTTCGAATAAACTTCTTACTTTTGATTTTTTTTCTAGACCTTCTGAATTTAAAATAATTATTATTTTATCAATTTTTCTTTCTATAATTTCTGTTACTATATTTAAAATTTTTTCAGTTATTCTTGAAATTATTATTAATTTTTCATCATCGAATAGTGATTTATTCATTAAATTTCCAACAAAATCTTGTTGATTTTTTAGAATTTCATCTTCATCAAATCTAATAATTTCCCCTTTAAAAGAACTAATAAATAAATCTTCAATAATTTGATTTTTGTACCCTTGGTTAGACCCATAAAAAAGAAATAGTTTTTTGTTTTTAGAATTTGCTTTGTTTATTTCAAAAGACTTTATTATCATTCATTTAGTTCAGAAATAGAAGATATGATATTTTCAGATATACCCTTGGATAAGTTTTTTATTATTGTTTTTTCATAATTTTCTAATTCGAATTTATCAGAAATATTATTGTAAGTACTTATTTTGCTAATATTTTTTTCTAAAACGATTTTTCCGTTGCTTTTAACAGTATATTTTACAACAATTAATAATTCAAAAATTGCAGGATCACCCTTTGAATCTTTAGATATTGTTTTTTTTTCTTTTGAAGAGAATAAACTTAAATCATAATTGTTTTTATTATTTTTAAGAGAATTAAATTTATTAATTAATATTGAATTTATTTGATTATCCCCATTTACATCTTCTACATTTACAGAAAATTTATAAGTTTCTTGATTTAATACTGGTTTATAAGAACAACTTAATAAAAAAAAAACCAGAAATATTAATATATAATTTGAAAATTTATTCATTAACTAAAATATTTAACAATCTGTTTTTAACAAAAATTACTTTTTTAATGGGTTTATTTATTAAATATTTATGTAACACTTTATCATTTTTAGCAATATTTAAAATTTTTTCTTCACTTAAATCTTTTTTAGCATTAATTATTGTCCTTTTTCTTCCATTAATTTGAATAACATAATCTAAGATTTCATCTGTAAGATAATTTTTATCTATTTCTGGCCAAACAATTTTCTCTTTAAATCCTATATCAACTAAACATTCGCTAGTAAAATGTGGAATAATTGGGGAAAACATAGTTAGTATTTTTATATAATTTTCATACAAATCTTTTGGACTAATATTTTTTTCAATATGTTTTATTAAAAAGTTATATGTCTCATACATATGAGCAATAATAACATTATAACTAAAAGTTTCTAAGTTACTTGTTACTTTATTTAAAAGTTGGTTAGTAAATTTATTCAAATTTATATCTATAGAGATATTTTTTTCTTGATTTAGTAATCTTTTTTTTATCTTTGTGTGCAAAATCCATAATTTTTGAATAAATTTGTATGAAGAAACCATTCCTTGTTCAGACCATTGAACATCTTTTTCTGGTGGACTATCTGAAAGAATAAATAATCTAACTGAGTCTGCTCCATAACTCTTGATAATATTTTCAGGATCTATAACATTTTTTTTTGATTTAGACATGGATTCAGATGGCCCTACAATTACTTTATTTTTGGGGTCATTTTTTTTAACATATTTTTTTTCCTTGATTTCAATTTCTTCAGGACTTAGCCAATTATTACTTTGATCTTTATAAGTTTCATGACAAACCATTCCTTGAGTAAATAACCCGGTAAATGGTTCTTCTATGTTAAAATTTTTATTTTTAAAACCTAAAGCTTTCATAAAAAAACGCGAGTAAAGCAAATGCAAAATTGCATGTTCTATTCCTCCAATATATTGATCTACAGGCATCCAATAGTCGACCTCTTCTTGATTGTATCCATAATTAGTTTCTTTTGGTGAACAAAATCGTAAATAATACCAAGAAGAACATACAAAAGTATCTAAAGTATCTGTTTCTCTAATTAATTCTTTTCCATTAATCATAACCTTTTTCCAATCTTCTTTTGAATTAAGAGGATTACCTTTTGAATTAAGATCAACACTGTCTGGAAGTTTTACTGGCAAATCTTTTTTTGGAATAGGAACTACTTTATCATTGTCATAGGCGACTGGAATTGGACAGCCCCAATACCTTTGCCTAGAAACACCCCAATCTTTAAGCCTAAAATTAATTTGTTTTTTTCCAAATTTTTTTTTTTCAAGAATATCAATAGTTTTTATGATTGATTCTTCTGGCACATTTAAGTCATTTAAAAATTCTGAATTAACTATGACACCGTTGCCAGTATAGGCTTTTTCTTTAACTTCAAAGTTAGAATTTTCCTCATTTGGGCGTACAACTGTTTTGATTTGAAGATTATATTTTTTTGCAAAATCAAAATCTCTTTGATCATGAGCAGGACATCCAAAAACAGCTCCAAAACCATAGTCCATTAAAACAAAATTAGCAAAATAAACGGGTACTTTCTGACTAGGATTTAAAGGATTTATTGCAAGTAAATTTGTTTTAAACCCTATTTTCTCACCCATTGCTATAGCCTCCTCAGTTGTTCCAGTTTTAGAACATTCTGTTTTAAATTTAATAAAATCGTTATCATTCACAAAATGCTTTGATATTTCATGATCTACAGATAAGGCTAAAAAAGAAAAACCAAATAAGGTATCAGGTCTTGTAGTAAAACATTTGATTTCATCAACAGGAAGATCTCCTTCAATTTTAAAATTAATTTCACAGCCGAATGATTTACCGATCCAGTTTTTTTGCATTATTTTTACTTTGTTTGGCCATTGATCTAATTTTTCTAAATCATCAAGTAACTTTTGAGAGAATTTTGAAATATTAAAAAACCATTGATTTAGTTTTTTTCTTTCTACCACAGCACCTGATCGCCATCCTTTTCCATCTATCACTTGCTCATTTGCAAGAACAGTTTCATCTACTGGATCCCAATTCACATAGTTTTCCTTTCTATAAACTAAACCTTTTTCAAGTAATTCTAAAAAAAATAATTGCTGATGCTTATAATATTCTTCTGAGCATGTAGATATTTCTCGATCCCAATCAATTGATAGTCCTAGACTTTTAAGTTGATTTTTCATTGTAGATATATTTTTGTTAGTCCATTCTTTTGGATCTAAATTATTTTCTCTTGCAGCATTTTCAGCCGGCATACCAAAAGCATCCCAACCCATAGGGTGTAATACATTAAATCCTTGAAGAATTTTATATCTAGATAATACATCACCAATAGTATAATTTCTAACATGACCCATATGGATTTTACCTGACGGGTAAGGAAACATTTCTAAGCAATAAAATTTTTTTTTATTTTTTTCTATTTTTGTTGAAAAAAAATTATTTTCATCCCAAATTTTTTGCCATTTGGTTTCAATAGTTTTAAAATTATATCTACTTTCAGGATTCACTTTTTTCAGTCTTGAATTATTTTGTCTTTATATAAAAAATTTACATTAATTATTTTGACTCTTAGGTCCAGGGTTATATTTCTTAAAATTTTTATCTTTGTTTTGTTTTGCATAAATTGCTGCTCTGTTTAAAATTTTTTTATTTAATTCTGTAACGAGACTCCCTTTTTTTTCTGAGATTGCACAATTAGCATTTTGTGCACATTTTTTATAAAAAATTTTTATATCTAATGAATCTGATCTAATTTCATTGGTTAAAAAACGAATTGAAATTTTAATAGACTCCTCCAGATTACCTTCACTTGAATACCAATCAGTAATAATTATTCCTCCGCTATAGTTTGCCGAAGCTAGAGGCATAAAATCAATTGTATCTAAAGAAGCTCTCCAAAGCTCATTGGAACTTGCAAAACTAAAAGTACCACCTTGTTTTTCCTTATCTATTTGGCCCATTAATGTAAAACCTCTTCCTTCTTCAATATTTCTTTTTACTCTTTCATCAGGATTTGGAGGTGATTTTCTTGCGTCACCTCTATTTTCTATCAAACCTTTACAAGATGAAAGAATCATCAGTAGAAAAAGAAGTGAGGTAATAATCTTAAAAATTTTGTATTTTGACATAATAATTATCTAAGAAGCTTTAATATTAGTAATTAGTATAATATTACAGAATTTTTTATGATTATTGATCAAAAACATAACAAATAAAGGATAAAAACATGATGCAAAAATACAACACTTTTATAAAATATGCACAAATTATCTAATAAAATTAATAAATATCAGCCTTAATTGATAAATATGTAGCGTTTAATATTAATATTAACAAATAACAATAAGGAGTAATTAATATGGACAATTTAAAAAAAGTTGGATTGACCGCATTAGGAACTGCACTTGTGTCTTCAACAGCATTTGCTGGTGGAGTATCAGTTACTGGTACAGCACAAGTTACACTAACTGGTGAGGACAATTCTAACCATGGTAATGGTTGGTCAATGACTGACTCTTTATCTTTTTCAGGTTCTGCTGATCTAGATAATGGTTGGGCTGTAACTTATAACCAAGCTATTGATGGCGGTGCTGCTGCAGGTAACACTGATATCGTAGTTAACATGGGAGACATGGGAACTTATACATTTGTAAAACAAGGTTCTAGTGGTCCTGTTAGCTCATGGGATGATAAAACTCCATCTGCTAATGAAGAGTCATATGCTAACGTAACTGGTGCAACTAATCCAGACGGTGGTTTTGCATCTGCTAATGCTCACCTATATTCAAATGGTAATTTGATGGATGGTGTTAGTATTTCTTTAGGTTATCAACCTTCTGACGGATCTTCTAACTTAAAAAGTTCAACTGAGTATGGTATTCAGTACACAGGTATTGATGGCTTAGAAGTTGGTTATGCTATGGGAGATAACGAAGGTGCTTCTGCAGTAAAAGAAAACTCTGTATTCTATGCAACATATGCAATGGATGCATTTACTATTGGTATACAAACTAACGAAGTTGACTCAGAGACAGCTGCTGCTGACTATGATTTCGAAGCTTTAGGTATTTCTTATGCTGTAAGTGACGATATGTCAATTTCTTATGGTATGGCAGAAGTAAGTTACGAAAATACATCTTTGGTAGACCAAGAATCAGGTGCATTATCGTTCTCATATACAAACGGTTCGATGACAGTTTCATCAACATACACAAATGTTGATAACATTGGTGGAACTTCAACAACTGATAATTCAGGATACGAAATTAACTTTAAATTTGCATTCTAATTTAATTTAATTTTAAGTATATATTTAAAGGCCCTTTATTTTTTAAAGGGCCTTTTTTATTGGAAATAAGAAATTCCAGAAAAACCATAACAATTCAAAATATTTATTAAATTAATATTTTTTTTATTAATCCCACCAAGAGCAATTACTTTTTTTGTTGTCATTTTAGAAATAATTTTAAATTTATTTGATCCTAGATAGTTTTTATTATGTTTAAATATGGAAGATAAAAATATTGCATTTACATTTTGTAGTTCTTTAATCCTAATTTCTCTAATATTATGAGCCGAACCAATAACAATAAAATTTTTTTTAAAACTATAACTTAAATGTCTTATATCCTTATTAAAAGATGGAATATAAGCACCGTCTAAATTTAGTTTGTGGGCCAATTTGATATTATTTGATAAGAGAAATTTTAATTTTCTTTTTTTACAATAATTTTTTAAATATAGAATTTCATTAAAATCTAACTTTTTTTGATAGTTTCTGTATATAATAGCTGTATTAATTTTTTGTTTATCAATATTATTTTTGTTAAATTTATCTATAAAGTAATATTTTTTTGGTAATTTATTATGCATAAAGTAATTCAAAATTTAAATGAAATTCAAAATTTAGTAAAATCAAAATTAACAGATTTAAACAAAATAGATAGTGTACCTAAAATCATTGCCGTTTCCAAAACATTTAAAATGGAAAAAATATTACCTTTAATTGAATATGGACACTTAGATTATGGAGAAAATAAAGTTCAAGAAGCAATTGATAAATGGAACGATATTAAATTAAAAAATGATAATATAAAAATTCATTTATTAGGCAAGCTTCAAACAAACAAAGTAAAATTGGCAGTGAAATTTTTTGATTTTATACATTCCTTAGATAGTGAAAAACTTGCGAAAAAGATATCCGAAGAACAAAAAAAAATAAATTTAAAACCTAAGATTTTTATACAAATAAATATTGGAGAAGAATTACAAAAAAGTGGAATTCATCATGACCAACTATTAGATTTTTATAATTATTGTAGAGAACTAGATTTAGATATTATTGGAACAATGTGCATTCCACCAATTAATGATGATCCAAGAGAATACTTCTCAAGAATGGAAAATCTTAACAAAAAATATAATTTAAAAGCATTAAGTATGGGAATGTCTTCAGATTATTTAAAGGCTATTGAATATAATTCAACATATTTAAGAATTGGATCTAACATTTTTGGACCAAGAGATTAAATTATTTTTATTTGTATTTTTCTTTTTAATATCTTTAATAAAATTAAAAAATCTTTTTTTGAAATTGCAATACAGCCAGCTGTTGGTTTATAATTTTTAGTTAAATGTATAAATATAGCACTTCCTTTTCCTAATTTAGTATTTTTTGTATTATAATTTATAGGAATTAAAAAGTCATACTTAAAATCTTTTCTAAAAATTTTTTCATGTTTTATTTTATTATTTTTTTTAATTAATTTATTATAATTTTTTTTATTTTTAATATCATTACACCACCCCATATTTTTTTTAATAGGAATACATTTAAAACTTGTTGCTGGCTTCAAGTTTCTATCTTTTCTATAATAAAGATTTCCTAATGAAAATATTCCTTTGGGTGTCTTTTTATCACCTTCAAATTTGTTATAGGTTTTACCGTTTTTTCCTATACAACATTTAAATATAAAATCATCGTAAATAAGAGTATCTTTATTTTTTAATATAATTGTCATATCTTGATTATATATGAATAATCAAATTTTAATAATTTATGATTTTCCAATTTTATTTGATATTTTAAATGAAATTAAAACAAACTTTAACTTTAAATTATTAAATATATCAAAAAGTGAATTTTCTAAAACTCAATTCAATAAATTTGAAAATTTTTTAATAATATCAAAAAAAAAAATTTTAAAATTAGAAAATCAAATTTTAATTGAAAATTTTCCAATTAAAATTACAAAAATTATAGAAACCATTAATATTAACTTCTTAAAGAATAAATTTAACCAACAGTCAGAAATTGATATTGGAGCTTATAAATTAAATTTAAATTCTAGAAAAATGTTTAATGAAAATAATGAGTTAAACTTGACAGAAAAAGAAGCGGATATTGTGCTTTATTTAAAAAATTCACAAAAACCTGTAACAATTAATCAGCTGCAAGTTGAAGTTTGGGGACATAGTTCAAAACTAGAAACTCATACAGTGGAAACTCATATCTATAGGTTAAGAAAAAAAATCAGTGATATGTTTAATGACTATAACTTTATTAAAAGTAGTAAATCTGGATATAATATTTTGTGAAAAAAAGAAATGTAATTGCAAAAGATCTTTTAACAAAAAAATATAAGCCACGAATTGTTAAACCTAAAAAAGGCAAAGGAAGCTTCAGAAGAAAAAAAAAATAACTAAAGTCTAGCCCCGATTTGTTGAATAACTTTAGAAGACATTTCTGTTCCTTTTTCCAAACTTTCTTTTGTTGATAAGTTATTTGCAATTCCGTGTAAAAAACCAGCAGCAAATAAATCTCCTGCACCAGTTAAATCAACAATTTTTAGATTTTTTTGTATACCACATTCTACAACCTCATCACCATTTATGGCTATACTCCCCTTTTCACCACGAGTTAACACGATTAATTTTTTAAGATTTTTTGAAAATGAAACTACTTCATCAAAACTTTTTGCATCAATTAAAGACATTATTTCCTGTTCGTTTGCAAACGTAATATCCAATTTATTTTTTACTAAATCTAAAAAATGTGGCTTATGTCTTTCAACACAGAATAAATCAGAAAGTGACATTGCAACTTTATTTGAATTTTGAATAGCTTTATCAAATGCTGTTTTAGGATCTCCCTCATCCCACAAATATCCTTCTAAAAAAGTAATTTTACTATTCTTGACTGCATTTACGTCTACATCTTTTTCATTAATTTTTCCTGCAGTACCCAAAAAAGTGCACATTGTTCTTTCTGAGTCAGGTGTTACTAGTATTAAACATGTTCCTGTAGGTAGCTCCTCTTTTTTTTTGGAGTAAAAATATTTAACATTCTCTTGATTAAGCCCATCTTCATATTTACTTCCAAGCTCGTCATCATTCACTTTTCCTATAAATCCAACTTCATTTCCTAGTTGGGACAATCCAACAATTGAATTAGCAACGGATCCTCCTGAAACAGTTTTTTCAATTTTAAGATTTGATAATAAGTTTTTAAATTCGTTATCATCAAAAATTAATTTCATAGTACTTTTAGTTAAACTATTTTT
>CETM01204499.1_pt1 | contig 10571 bp, 9 predicted proteins | sample 361451 | NCBI WGS metagenome assembly CETM01 (sample SAMEA2622690, study PRJEB7988) | marine metagenome | isolation source: saline water (ENVO:00002010), including
TCGAAGGTACCGCCACCCAGGTCATAGACCGCGATGGTCTTGTCGCCACGCGCCTTGTCCATCCCGTAGGCCAGCGCGGCTGCGGTCGGTTCGTTGATGATGCGCTTGACCTCGAGGCCGGCGATGCGACCTGCGTCCTTGGTGGCCTGACGCTGAGAGTCGTTGAAGTAGGCCGGCACGGTAATCACCGCTTCGGTCACTTCCTCGCCCAGGTAATCCTCGGCGGTCTTCTTCATCTTCTTCAGGACTTCGGCGCTGACCTGCGGCGGTGCCAGTTTCTTGTCCTTCACCTGCACCCAGGCATCACCGTTGTCGGCTTCGGTGATGGTGTAGGGAACCATCTTGATGTCTTTCTGGACGACATCGTCCTTGAAGCGACGACCGATCAGGCGCTTGATGGCGTACAGAGTATTCTGCGGATTGGTGACGGCCTGGCGCTTGGCCGCCTGGCCTACCAGCGTCTCGCCATCATCGGTGTAGGCGATGATGGACGGCGTGGTGCGGCCACCTTCAGCGTTCTCGATGACTTTGGCGCTGTCGCCGTCGAGAACGGCGACACAGGAGTTGGTTGTCCCCAGGTCAATACCGATGATGCGTCCCATAGGAAATCCTCGAAAAGTCGTTGCGAAAAATCGTTGCTTTGATTCGTTACTCGCGGCAAACGCCGCGGGGTTGTCGTCTATGTGGGGGCCGCTGAGATCATTTCAAGCCCTTTTTTTGACGACGTCTGCTGATTTGCTGTCAAGAACCAGTGATGTCGTGCACGGAGGGCGCACCGCGAAAGGATGCGCCCGCCCGCTACCTGCGATCAGCTCGCAGCCTGGCTGACCACCACCATCGCCGGGCGCACCAGTCGACCATTGAGCAGGTAGCCCTTCTGCATCACCTCGATGACCGAGTTGGGCTCGACATCGGGCGACGGCACCATGGTCAGCGCTTCGTGGAACTGCGGGTCGAACGGCTCGCCCTGCGGGTCGACCGTCTCGACTCCGAACTTGCCCAGCACGTCCTGCTGCATCTTGAGCGTCATCGACACGCCCTCGCGATGCGCCTCGCTGGCGCCGTCTTCCATCGCCTCCAAGGCCTTCTCGAGGCTGTCGATGACCGGCAGCAGCTCCTTGACGAACTTCTCCAGCGCGAACTTGCGCGCCTTGTCGACATCCTGCTCGGCACGACGACGCACGTTCTGCGCTTCGGCCGCGGCGCGCAGCTGCTGATCCTTGGCCTCTTTGAGGTTCTCTTCGAGCTCTTCTACCTTCGCGGCCAGCACGTCGGCCTCGGCGTTGTCGACGACTTCGCTCTCGGGCTCGATGGCGGCCTCGACGGTTCCCTGAATCTCTTCCTCGAGCGTGCTTTGCTCGGTCTCGTCTTGCGGTGATGGCGTCTGAGGTTCTTTGGCCATGAAGCATCTCCTGACGTCGAAAGGCGGCCAAAAGCCGCCCTGGCAGCTGAATGAGTCAACTGATACGGGTGAACTCACGCCTATATGGGGATGGTCACGGCGAACTCAAGGCATGACGGGGCAGCGTTTGTGCTGGCAATTGAAGGGGGGCATGGACTACTGTATAAACGCACAGACCATGACGCGAGACGGCGGGACATTACCCATCACGTGCGGGAGACAGCCATGCTGGTGCAGCTTGCCATTCAGGACTTTGCCATTGTCGAGCGACTCGACCTGGAGCTCAGGGGCGGCATGACCGCCATCACCGGCGAAACCGGCGCCGGCAAATCGATTCTGCTTGGCGCCCTGGGGCTCTGCCTCGGCGAGCGCGCCGATGCCGGCAGCGTGCGCCATGGCGCCGAGCGCGCCGACCTGAGCGCCCGCTTCGATATCGCCGACCTGCCGTCTGCTCGCGACTGGCTGGACGCCCGTGAGTTGCCTGCCGACGACTGCCTGCTGCGGCGGGTCATCACCAAGGGTGGCCGCTCCAAGGCCTGGATCAACGGCCAGCCGGCGACGATTGCCGACCTCAAGGCGCTCGGCGAGCATTTGATCGAGATTCACGGCCAGCACGCGCATCAGGCGCTATTGAACGAGGATACCCATCTGCGCCTGCTCGACGATTTTGCCGGCCATCGGCCCGCCGTGACACAGCTGGCCGAGACGTTCCGGGCCTGGCAGGCGAGCCGCAGGCAGCTCAAGCGCCTCGCCGAGGACGGCGACGAGATCCAGGCCCGCCGCCAACTGTTGCGCTATCAGGTCGAAGAGCTCGACCAGCTGGCGCTGGCCGAGGGCGAGCTCGCCGAGCTCGAGGAAGAGCAGGAGCGCCTCGCCCATGCCGAAGAGCACCTGCGCGAGAGCCAGTTCGCCAGTGAGTGTTGCGAAAATGACGAAGGCGGCGCCTTGACCCTGCTCAACCAGGCCATGAGCCACCTTTCTCCTCTGCCCGGCAGCGAAAAAGGTGCCCTGGCCGAGGCTCTCGGCATGCTCGACAGTGCGCGCATTCAGGTCGAAGAAGCGGCCCGGGAGCTGGCCCGCTTCGCCGACGCCACCGAGCTCGACCCCGAGCGTCTTTCTCAGGTCGATCATCGCCTCGGCGAAGTGCACCGCATTGCCCGCAAGCATCATGTGATGCCCGAGGAAATGACCGCCCTGCATCAGCGGCTGCGCGAAGAGCTCGAGGGACTGGATGGCGGCGAGCACGACATCGAAGCGCTCAGCGCCGAAGTCGAGGCCCTGCGCGAGCAGTGGAGAACGCAGGCCAAGAACATCAGCGAGACGCGCCGCAAGGCAGCCAAACGCTTCAGCAAGGAAGTGCAGGGCCAGTTGGCCTTTCTGGCCATGGGCAAGGCGCGCTTCGAGGTGGCCCTCGATGAGCGTACCAGCCCAGCACCGGATGGCCTCGATCGCGTACAGTTCTTGATCAGCGCCAACCCAGGGCAGCCGGCACGAGCGCTGACCAAGGTCGCCTCCGGCGGCGAACTGTCGCGCATCAGCCTCGCCATCCAGGTAGTGGCCGCCAGCCACTCAACGATTCCCACGCTGGTATTCGATGAGGTCGACGTGGGTATCTCCGGCGCCACCGCCGAAATCGTCGGCCAGCTCCTCAAACGGCTTGGCGCCAACGGCCAGGTGATGACCGTGACACACCTGCCCCAGGTCGCCGCCCAGGCGCACCAGCACCTGCATATCGAGAAACAGGCCAAACGCGATAGCACCCAGACCCGCATGGCACTGCTCGACGAAGGAGGCCGCATCAGCGAACTGGCGCGGATGCTGGGCGGCGTCAATCTGTCCGAACGCACCCTGGCACACGCCAGGGAAATGCTCGACGCCAGCCAGCACCCGCATCACTAGCACCTGAGCCCTTCCCGCAAGACCCGCAGCAGCTCTTGCCCGCCGCCGTATAACACGCCCGGACACGACAACGCCGACCCTGAGAGGTCGGCGTTGTCGTAAATCGTAATATGTTGCTGGCAGACTCAGGCACGGCGAGTACGGCTCAGCAATGCCTCAGGTCAGCAAAGAGCAAGAACTAGCCCATTAGGCTTTATTCTTGGGACCGGGGGGCTTGGAATTAGGGCTTTCCTGGCGCGTGGCCTTGGAGCCCTTGGGTCGCACATAGAGCACCAGCGCATGGTCGACGAGCTCATAGCCATGCTCATCGACGATTTCCTGCTGGCGCTGCTCGATTTGTTCATCGTAGAACTCGACGATCTCGCCGCTCTCGAGGCACACCATGTGGTCGTGGTGTTCATCATGAGACAGCTCGAAAACAGCATGCCCGCCATCGAAATTATGGCGCACCACCAGTCCGGCAGACTCGAACTGAGTCAGCACGCGATAGACGGTAGCGAGCCCGACATCTTCGCCTGCGTCCAGTAACGCCTTGTAGACGTCTTCTGCGCTCAGGTGATGTTGATCGGGGGCATTCTCGAGGATCTGCAGGATCTTGACGCGCGGCAGTGTGACCTTGAGGCCCGCCTTGCGCAGTTCATGGTTCTGGTCGGCCATGGTTGCTCTTCGCAGTAACGTGTAGGGTCGGGTATGATCGACCGAATCCACGATAGTGAAGAACAGGCGCAAATGCAAAAGTTGATGAAAATGGTCACCCTTTCGCTGACCCTGACGCTAGTCACCGGGTGCAGCTATCTGGGCGTTTACAAGCGCGATCTGGTTCAGGGCAACCTAGTGACTCAGGAAGCCGTCAGCCAGCTTCAGCCCGGCATGAGCCGAAGCCAGGTCAAAGAAATCATGGGCAGTCCGCTGCTCGAGGCGCCCTTCGATGACAATGAATGGGATTACCTGTTCCGCCTCGACAAGGCTTACGGCGGTGTAGATAAGCGTCGCGTGACCCTGAACTTCGAGGACAACCGGCTGGCCAGCATGAGCATGAGCGGCGATTTCGACGAGGCGCTGGACTTCACCGCTCAGCCGGGCACGGGTCCCAACAACATGCCCGAGACCGACTCAGCGCCGCTGCGCCCGGGCAACGCACCCACGGTGGGCACACCAATCGAATAACGCTGCGAAAGGGTGGGCAAATAGCGCCAGCTAAAGGCACGCCATGCTCTAACGGGATTTCGCTGCCTTGGCCGCGCGTGCTGCACGCGCGGCCTTGGGGTCGATCTTGAGCGGCCGATAGACCTCGACCCGATCTCCCTCGCGCAGGGCCTGGCTATCGGGGTCACGCAGCGCCTTGCCGAAGATGCCCAGGTCCGCCGTCAGGAACTCCACTGCCGGCACATCGGGAAAGTACCGCTCAAGCTTTGCCATCGACACCGCCTGGCGGGCCGTGGTGCCAGGCGGCACGCTCATTTCGACGATCTTCTGGCGTGTCGGCAGCGCATAGGCCACTTCGACCCGGATCGGGCCGGCCTCAGTAGCGTCCATCGCCGCCATAGAGGTCGTTGGCGCGACGCGAAAAGGAATCGACCAGCTGACCGGCCACCTGTTGGAAGAGCTTGCCAAAGGCCATGCCCATCAAACGGTTGGCGAACTCGAACTCCATTTCCAGACTGACCTTGCAGGCCTGTTCACCCATCGGCGTGAACAGCCAGCGTCCACGCAGGCGACGGAATGGCCCCCGCACCAGTGACAGCTCGATGCGCTCCGGGCTGTAGAGATCATTGCGAGTCGTGAAACTCTGCTCGACGCCAGCCTTGGCAAGCGTCAGCTCACCAACCAGGTGCTCCGTATCGGACTCGATCAGGCGGGCCCGCCGACAGCCCGGCAGGAACTCCGGGTAGCGTTCGAAATCATTGACCAGGTCGAACATCGCCTGGGGGGAATGCCGCACCAGGGCGGACCGATTGACCGTTGGCATCTACCTCTCCGCTGACTTTACAGGGGCTTGGGCGTATCATGAGCGGTTAATTCGTCAGGCCTTGAATGGTATCACGCTTCCCCCCACCTACCATCCAACGCAGTGAAGCCAACACCGAGGCATATCGAGACAGAGGTTCCATGGCCAATAAAAAAGGCAAGGGCAAGGGCCCGAGCAGCAACGTCATCGCCCAGAACAAGAAGGCGCGATTCGAGTATCACATCGATGAGACCTTCGAGGCCGGCCTGGCCCTGTCCGGCTGGGAAGTGAAGAGTCTGCGCGCGGGCAAGGCCCAGCTCACCGACACCTACATCCTGATCAAGAACAGCGAGGCTTGGCTGCTTGGCAGTCACATCACCCCGCTCAACACCATCAGCACACACGAGCTGGCCGATCCGACGCGGACCCGCAAGCTACTGCTGCATCGCAAGGAAATCGCCAAGATCTTCTCGCGCACCCAGGACAAGGGGCACACCTGCGTGCCCCTCAAGCTCTACTGGAAGCAGAACCTGATCAAGTGCGAGCTGGCACTGGTGACGGGCAAGAAGCAGCACGACAAGCGAGCCACCGAGAAGGAGCGCGACTGGAACCGTCAGAAGGCACGCATCATGCGTGACGCCAGGTAAGGCGGCCTTCTTTTTGCGCCCGCAACACCTTGAACTGGCGTAAAGATGGCCCCACCTGTTAAACTGAAGACGTTCCACGGGGGCGACATGGCTTCGACGCCGATGACAACCTCCTAGGTGCATGCCGAGAGCGTGATGTATCTCGTAAATCCAACATCACGACTAAATAGTCGCAAACGACGACAACTACGCTCAGGGCGCACTGGCAGCTTAAATAGCTGTTAGTTGTTAGCCTGGCCCAGAAGTTACGTGCCCATTCGTGACGGACGGGATAAGAGCCAAAGATAATGGGATCGCGGTTGGTAGCGTCTTCCTGCCAAGCGTTAAACCTTAGAAGAATCGCGGTACTGGATCCTGCCCGTCGGAGCCAGGCCCGTTAAATCAAAAGACGGACCTAAGCATGTAGAGCCGAAGAGTGCGTGTCGGCGGACGCGGGTTCAATTCCCGCCGCCTCCACCAACACCAGAGAAAAGCCACCCACCCGGGTGGCTTTTTTCGTTTCCGCCGACACCCAGCACAACCGCATGTCGGCGCTCTCCACACCCCCGGGGTTCAATTCCCGCCGTCTCCACCAACATCAGAGAGAAGCCACCCACACCGGGTGGCTTTTTTCGTTTCCGCCGACACCCAGCACAACCACGTGTCGGCGCTCTCCACACCCTGGGGCTTGCTCTAGGTCGTCGGCAGTGGAACCATCACGCTTGAATTGACTCTCACTGCGCTAAATCATGCCGAGGAGGCTCGATGTTTGCCTTGATGCGCCACCTATCCCTGGCCGCCCTGCTGGCCACCACCACCCTGACGCCGGCACTTGCGCAGGAAACCACCGATCAGCCGGTCTTCGGCTGGGTCGAAAAAGCTCTCATCGAACCCTGGGGCGTCGAGGTAAAGGCCAAGCTCGACAGCGGTGCCCTAACCTCCTCACTGGATGCCCGCGACATTGAGCGCTTCGAGAAGGATGGGGAAGACTGGGTACGCTTCCGCCTCGAACTCGAGGATGAAGAAACCGGTGAGATGTTCGAGAAAACGCTTGAGCGGCCGGTAAATCGCGATCTGGTACTGCGTGGCGCCGGCGGCACCTCGCATCGCCCAACCGTCATCATGACCATCTGTCTGGGCGACACCCGCTACGAGGAAGACTTCAGCCTGCGCAACCGCAGCAAGATGAACTATCCGCTACTCCTGGGTCGTCGCACCATCAGCCACCTGGGCGTGCTGGATGTCGACAAGACCTTCCTCAGCGACACTAGCTGCAATGCAGAATCCAAGACCGTGCCCTACGCCGACGAGAAGTAACGACCCACAGCTATAAAAAAACCACCCGCATGCGGGTGGTCGAAGGTACTGCTCAAGGTACTGCTCACGGTACTACTTGCTTGCCAAAAACGGCTTATCGAAGACGGTTGGGAAAAGGCCCCTTCTTGAGCGGCATTGACTGAGAGGCCTGACACCAAAATCTAGCACCGGGCGCCAAGCAGACGTCCGGTGCTCAAATACTCAACTGGCCAGAAGGGTCTCTCTAGATCTACGGCGCAACTCGCTGGCCTGTGCCATACGCCACTCCAGATCCTCTGCCCGGCATTTGACGCTATGACAGCGGGCACAGGTCACTACTTGCCGATCTGCATCGCAGGTGGGGATTCGAAAGTGCTGGGCACCGCACAGCGAACATTCCAGCTCCAGACGAACTTCCAACATACCGCTTTCCTCCTGATGGCGTGATGCGTCGCGCGCCTCCTGCGCCTGCGACTTCTGGTAGTATATAGTGCACGACCGATCGCACAATGTACAATTTCTGTATAACAAAGGTTTATCATGCGATGATGACCGATCTGGCGACGTTTATAGCCTAACTGCATGACCCCGGCATGACAGGCAACGCCTTGTGACTCACCTCAGCCCATGCTTTGATGCCAAGCAACGCGCCGCCGAGTGCCCCACATCATTCACACCATTACACGGAGGCATGTGTGCTGAAATTGCGACTGCTACCCTTGATGGCCTGGCTGCTGACGGCACTGATGCTGTTTGGCTTGCCGGCACAGGCTCAAGAGAGCCCCCCCACCGATACCCCCGCCTATTCCACGCTGGCTGACCTGCTGGAGAACGAGGCAACTCGCACCCAGTTGATCGATCAGCTGCGCGGCATGGCTAGTAACGCTCAAGAGAACGCCCAGGCAGCAGCCGACTCAAGCGCCGAGACCGCCGCCGACCAGGCCCCCAGCGGCCAGGAGGCCAATGCAGCCTCACTGCCACGACAGTTGGCCGAGCTGACCAGCACGATTGCCAGCGAGATTGGCAGTCAGCTCGAGGGGCTCGTGGCAGCGCTCAGCGGCATTTTCCAGGGTGCAGGTACAGGGCAGCCTTTCGACATGGATGCCTTCAGCTCGGCGGCGCTGAACCTTGGACTGGTGATCATCGCGACCTTCGTGCTGTTCGTCGCGCTCAGGCGCCTGGCACGACCAGCCTTCTCATCGGTCGGCCGCTGGTCCCAGCAGGGCCCAGGCACGACGCCAGTGCTGCGCCTGGTGCTGGCCGTGGCGATTGCCGCCGCCGTTGACATGCTGGTGATTGCTCTGGCCTATGTAGGCGGTAACCTGCTGGCCACCTTTGCTATCGGTGAAAGCGGCGAACTATCGACCCGAGCCTCGCTGTTCCTCAATGCCTTCCTGGTCATCGAACTGCTCAAGGCTGGGGTGCGCATGCTATTCGCCTCTCGCTACGAGGGACTGCGCCTGCTGCCCATCGCGGCTGAAGAGGCAAGCTACTGGAACCGCTGGATCGCCCGCTTGATCGGCCTGGTCGGCTACGGCCTGATGGTGGTGGTACCGCTACTCAACTACTACCTGTCGCCGGCCCTCGGCGAGGGTGTGGGCGCCCTGGTCATGATCGGCGCCTTCATTTACGCGGTAAGCGTGGTACTCAAGAACCGCCAGCGCCTGCGTGATGGCATCAATGCCCAGGCCGCCAAGGCGACCATGAGTGCCACCCGAGTCTCGCTCAAGCTGTTCGCCCGCGTATGGCACCTGCTGGCGATCGCCTACTTCCTGATGGTGTTGGTGCTGACGTTCACCCGCCCGGAAGATGCACTGCCCTTCGTGATGCTCGCTACCCTGCAGACACTCGCGGTGGTCGGCGCAGGCATGCTGATCTCCAGCTTCTTGACCCAGACCATCGGCAAGCGCATTCACCTGCCGGATGACCTCAAGCGCAAGCTGCCGTTGCTCGAGACACGTCTCAATGCCTATGTACCCAACCTGCTGCGGGTAATCCGGGCACTGATCCTGATCACCGTGGTCATGATCACTGCCAGCGCCTGGGGCATCTTCGACCTAGCCGGCTGGTATGCCACTGACTTGGGCCGCGGCCTGGTCGCCAAGGTCATCAGCGTACTGCTGATCGTGACCGTGGCCATGGCCATCTGGATCGGGCTCGCCAGCCTGATCGAGCACCGCCTCAATCCGGAAACCGGCAGCGGCGAGCCCACGGCCCGTGCACAGACGCTGCTGAGCCTGTTCCGCAACGCCCTGGCCATCACCATCATCGCCATGACGCTGATGATTGCGCTGTCCGAGATCGGCATCAATATCGGCCCGCTGATCGCAGGTGCCGGGGTGCTGGGCCTGGCCATCGGTTTCGGTGCCCAGAAGCTGGTACAGGACATCATCACCGGGGTGTTCATCCAGGTGGAAAACGCCATGAACACCGGCGATGTGGTCACCGTGGGCGGCGTCACCGGCACCGCAGAGCGCTTGAGCATCCGCTCGGTGGGTATCCGCGACCTGTCCGGCACCTATCACATCGTGCCCTTCTCAAGCGTCGATACCGTGTCCAACTACATGCGTGAATTCGCCTACCACGTCGGCGAATACGGCATCGCCTATCGCGAGAGCATCGACGAGGCAATCGAGTGCCTGCAGGATGCCTTCGAGGAACTGGCCGCCAGCGACGACCACAAGCAGAATCTGCTCGCCCCACTGGAAGTCGCCGGCGTCATCGCCCTGGCCGACAGCTCGGTAAATATCCGCGTGCGCCTGAAGACCACACCGGGCACCCAGTGGGCCACCGGCCGTGCCTACAACCGCTTGGTCAAGATGCACTTCGACGCGGCGGGTATCGAGATTCCCTTCCCGCATACCACGCTCTACTTCGGCGAGGACAAAGAGGGCTCGGCGCCGGCCGGCAACATTCGCGTCCTGGAGGGTCGTGCTAAGCGCCGCTCCGGTGGCGACAAGAACGACGAGTCCCACGATGAGCAGCCGGTGGAACAAGGCAAAGGCTCGATTCCCGCGGTCGATTACGACGGTGAGAGCGACGAGACCTGACCCTGACTCGGATAGACAAGGATCGATCATGGGCCACCCTCGGGTGGCCCTTTTTTGTGCCCGGCTTCTGGATAGCGGGCACACCGCCAATAGCTGACGCCACCGGGCGAGCCATCAACGGGGCGGCCAGCGACCCTTACCTCGCGCTGACCATCCCCAGCCCAGGAAGCGCCCTGTCGAGAACCTGCGGCTTGATGGGCAAGCGGCATCGACCTGGCTGGTTCAGGCCCCGTCTGGCCGGCTAGGTTCGAGGTGGGATCGGTCCTGCCGCTATCGCAGCCGAATGCCACGCAGTGGCATAAAAAAGGCTATGTACCCGTTGCGTGTTGCATGGGGCGCCCGACCGCTTC
>CETM01171081.1_pt1 | contig 10568 bp, 7 predicted proteins | sample 361451 | NCBI WGS metagenome assembly CETM01 (sample SAMEA2622690, study PRJEB7988) | marine metagenome | isolation source: saline water (ENVO:00002010), including
TATGGTAGATGACAGAGAGTCTTTTACAAACCATCTGGATGAGCATGGAATACAGTGGGGATTACATTATCCAACGTGCATAGAAGAAATGCCAATGTATAAGCATCTTATAGGGCCAAACAAGCAGGCTCTGGAGTTTAGTAGTCAAATGGTTAGCTTGCCAATACATCCGTTTATGTCAGAAGAAGAAGTCGCATACGTTTGCGATGCGATAAATAAATACAAGGGTTAAAAAGGAGAATAAATGAGAATTTTATTAACAGGAATGTCGGGCTTTGTTGCTAGAAATGTCTACATGTCCCTGAGAGATTATGGTGAAATCTACCCAGTAGATGGGAGGCTAAATTTGCTAGAATCTCCCAACTGTGATAGAGCCTTAGAGGACTCCAGAGCGGATGTCGTCGTTCATGTGGCTGGTAGGGTAGGAGGAATAAAAGCCAATTCCGAAAACCCCGGAAAATTCTTCTATGAAAATATGAAGATGGGCATGAATATGATAGAAGCCTCTCGGAAAGCAGGTGTAGGTAAATTCATTATGCTGGGAACGGTTTGCGCCTACCCAAAACACACTCCAGTGCCGTTCAAAGAAGAGGACATATGGAACGGGTATCCAGAAGAGACAAATGCTCCATACGGTATAGCCAAAAAGGCACTGATGGAAATGATCTGCGCATATAAGAAACAATACAACTTCCCCGGAGTTAATCTTGTGCCAGTAAACATGTATGGAATGTGGGATCATTTTAATTTAGATGGAAGTCACGTTATTCCAGCGCTGATACTCAAAATTAGTCAAGCAATAGAAGAAGGTAAAAAGAGTATCGAAGTGTGGGGAACCGGCAATGCGACAAGAGAATTCCTCTTCGCTAGAGATTGCGGAGATGCTATAGTAGCCGCAGTTCAAAGCGACGTAGGGCCTGAACCAATTAATATAGGAACAGGCGTAGAAACAAAGATATCAGAGCTAGTAGATACAATCTGTGATATAATGGGTTTTGATGGAAAGATCATCTACAACGACTCCAAATTAGAGGGACAGCCAAGAAGATGCCTAGATGTCTCAAAGGCTAAAGAACTGTTGGGGTTTGAAGCCAAAACATCTTTGAGGGATGGCCTGCAGCAGACAATAGATTGGTTCCAACGAACCGTAGAAGAGCACAAAAATAAGGGAGATGACGAATGAATCTAGGTGTCTATATAAAGAACAATTCAGAAAACGAGCTAACAAAACTAGTGTCTAGTCAAATAAACGACGCTGTAAGAACAGGAGACTTAGACGACGCATGTTTGTTCTATGATGTTGTAGGGCCAAACAAACTAAAGTATAGCTTTGGAGCATTTAACTCTACAGACATATGGAACTTCACGGGAGATTTGTTTACTTTCGATATTGAATCTTCCATTAAGGCTAGTAATATGGTAAATAAGTTTAACATATATATGTATTTTGGACTATTACCAGAGAAAGATTTGATGGGACTTCTACATTCTGTGAACGATTTAAAAATCAATGTAATATGCAGCGATGAGAGTGCCCAAAAAGAATTTGTCAGGTTAACAGGTAAAAAACCTCTGGCAACAATACAAAATTTCGATGTAAAGGAGATAAAGAAGGTGATACAATGAATGAAAATAAAATTATTACACTGTACGAAGAAGGAAGCAGCACTTACCAAATAGCTGAAAAGTTTAATACCTACCCAAATAAGATCAGGCGGATACTTACTAAGCATGGGGTTCAACTGAAGAGCCGCAGCCAAGCGCAGAAGAACGCACTGTCTAACGGGCGGGCTAAACATCCAACTTTTGGCAAGGAGCGAACTCAGGAAGAGAAGTTGAAGATCAGCTCGTCTGTTCAAAACTACTGGTCAAAAATGAGCGACGAGGAGTATACAAGAAGGTGTTCCGACGCTAGAGATAGATGGCACGCAATGCCGGAAGAAGAGCGTGACCGCATCTGTAGCATGGCAATTAAAGCTATACAGCTTGCAGGTAAAGAGGGATCTAAGCTGGAAAAGTTTATTCTTGAGCGTCTAACAGATCTAGGATACGCAGTAGAGTTTCATAAAAAAAATCTTATTCCTAACCAAAATATGGAAATAGATTTGTATATTCCTTCGCTTAAGACTATAATAGAGGTAGACGGGCCTTCTCATTTTCTTCCAATTTGGGGGCAAGAGAAGCTCAACAAGCAAATCAAAGCAGATAGTCAAAAGTCCGGACTAATACTTAGCAAGGGCTTTATTATCGTCAGGATAAAAAATCTTTCTGACTTTGTGTCACTTAACAATAAGGAGAAACTTATTAACAACCTGTCTAATATGTTAGGCAAGATTGAAGACAAATTCCCACCAGAATCAAAGAGGTTTATTGAAATCACATTATGAGAAAAGAGGAACAAGAAATGCAGGATATGTTATTTGAAACAGTAGAACTTGAATCACCGCAGAATGTAGACACGTCTGTAACGGACGTTGTTCTAGATGACGCACCGTCTACTACAGATCCAGAGTGGAACGACTACGTTATGGGGTTGTTTACACCAAAAGAGATGTACGACGGAAATCCATTGGTGAACGGGTTACGTAGAGTTGCTGAACTTGTATTGGGCCCTATTGTTTATAGTGGGCCAACTCAAGTATTTCCACCTCAGAGAGATGACCATCATGGACGAGCCACTGTAGTGTTTACAGTTGAGTTCCAAAATGGTATGCGTTTCTCTGAAGTGGCTGACTGCTGGGAAGGCAATACTGACGATATGTTTTGTGCATACGCTATTGCCACAGCTAGTACCAGAGCTGAAGGTAGGGCTTTGAGAAAAGCACTGCGTATTAGAGCTGTTGCTGCAGAGGAAATGACGAAGAAGGATACGGCAAAGATTGTTAGAGAACTATCTGCCAAGAAGGAAGTATCTGATGGAGGTTATGATGATTCTAGCCGTATGTCAGATGCACAGTATAACTTCATTGATGTAAAATGTCGTCAACTAAACATTAATGGGGAAGCATTATTTAAAACCGTGTTCAATGTAGATAATAAGCGAAAGATCTCTAAGAAGGTAGCTAGCGATATTATTGATTCATTGAATGAGTATCAAAGGGATAAGACGACTATCCCAGAACCAATTTTAGGCTATGTAGAGGAGTGGCGTAACTAATGAAAGTAACATATACCACAAACAACAAGCGCATTAGCGCAGAAATTGAAGGTGACTCTCACAGAGACATCTTTGCAGAGATTAGTAAATTCCAAGAAGTATTTGAGCAGAGCGTCTGTGGCAAATGCGGATCGGAGAATATTAGATTTGTAGTAAGGACTGTCGATGACAATCAGTATTACGAATTGAGGTGTGCAGATTGCGGAGCGAGACTATCGTTTGGTGCAATGAAGAAAGGCGGTGGTCTATTTCCAAAGCGTAAGGATAGCGATGGTAATTGGCTCCCCGATTCTGGGTGGGTCAAATGGAACCCGAAAACTGAGAAGAACGAGTAGTCCGCTCTCGCGTCTCACATCAATTAAAAAAGCCCCTTTCCGGCGTGGATTGGGGCTTTTATTTTTGGCGTTTTAAATAACTATTACAGGTACTCACATGTGAAGTAAAGCCCGTAAGAAGTTTTGCTACCAATGGAATCAGGGTTAGCACTCATGGCTAGGAACCAGTCGTGTCTTGTGGCTCTATGTGCTGCTCCGGGATTTGTTGTATCCGAAGTAGCGCCTTTAAGAGCTAAGTTGTCACTAGTCAAGGTGTTCACACCTCTGATTCCGGGACTAGCTGTGAGTGTCATATCCGTTGGAACAAGTGTTTCGTCAGAATTTCTACCAGCCTGCCTGTGCCAGTCTGTAGTGTTCGTTCCGCCAGCATTGTGAGTTAGATAATAAGTTTCCCCATTTGTTGTTACAGGGTGTCTGCACTCAAATACTTCAGTGGTAACTCCAATAGGAGCCTGTTCGATAGAACTTCTATCAAATACTCTAATCTTGCAGTTTTGAACCGCTACAGCTTCATCGTGAGTGAATCTGACATTAAGAGGCGCTTGGTAGTTTGGCAGAGCCTTCAAAGTTATAGCATCTGCAGTTCCGGGATTTACACCAGTAGCGGAAGCCCATTTTGTATTTTTTATTTGAGTTTCGTCAGTGGCAGTACCATTTCCATTTGTGTGGAATGTAGTAGTCTGATAAGACCCTACAGGCACAGAAACGCCATAAGATGAGCCATAAAAGCCAATCCCTGATCCAGCTCCATGATTAATGTCCAAGTAGCCGCCATCCGTACCGTCTGAGGAACTGACTCCTTGAGCGTAAAATTCTATTTTTGCCATCGTTTTATCTCCTAGTTAAAGGTTGTCTATCTATTTATACACGAAAAGGGCTATAATAATCCAACCAATTCAAGATCTATGAACTGCATTTTGCCCATTACAGGGTCATTAGTATAGCCGTCAACTGCTATTGTGTGACCAACATCATTATGAAAATGGAAGTAAACATCGTAAAATTTAGTATCGTTTGGTTCTGGAATAGCTAGCCTTGTTGTGGCCGTTCTACCCTCTAAACTTCCCTCAAGCCCATCATTACTATTAGCGGATATTTTCGTCGTAGCCTGCTGTTTTTTAGGGCCAAGATCTTCCTTTTCTTTCTCTATAACATTACCATAAAGTAAGTATATTACCGCCCCAATACCCTCATTTGGCACGCCTTTAAGGTTTGTTATGGGCTCCACTCCTAGTTTTGGAGCTCTTTCCATTGTCAATCTTCTCTGAGGATCGTTTATTTTAGCCAAGTCATCTTCAGTCACGAAGTCAGTTGGAACAAACCCCTCTCCAGTATATAAGTCCCTATCTTTATGAAAAATATCAACACCATGTCCTACTCTAATTGTCTTAATCGCACCTAAAGGGCCTTCGTCACGATCTTCATTCACGGTCAATACAGTAACTCTAGCGCCAGATCCAGCACCACCCTTTACGTTAAAGTGGTCGTCTTTCTTGTAGCCAGTCCCAGAAGCCGCAATAAAATAAGCGTCGGAATTCTTGGAAAGAGCAATAGTCCTCTGCTTATACTTATAAGGTAACAACTGTCCACGTCTTGATGTGTTAACCATCCAGTACTGCTTATCAGGACGTATGGAAGATGCGATAGCTGATGTATCTCCGCTAGCCCTAGCAACCACCTTCATCCCTACCGTAGCAGGAGAAGGGTTCACAAAGGTGTCGGGCGAGTGTTGGTGTATGTCTCCGTAAAAAGTAGGTTCTTTAAAATCTACACTAGTTTCTTCTTGGTCAACCCACATGCAGGCAGGCCCGTTGATTCCACTAGGATCAGCAGCGCTTCCAACCTGATACCCACTAGGCGCTGAGAATAAGACTCCGGGATTGAAATGCATCGTAGCAAAATATCTTGGGTCATGTATGGTTTGATGAGCTGGCCAAGCATCGTATACTTTTGCATACATATTTGTTGTAGCCATACCCCGAATAGTTTCAGAGCTGACACCCCATCTACCTAACGCAGCAGTTTCTGTTCCTGCACTGACATGTACTTTTTTAGGTTGTTCAGTTACCCCTATAAAGTTTTGTGTGCTAGCGCCTATTTCAAATCCTCCACATTTGACAGTACACTTTGCGCTAATAATACCAACTGCGTTTCCACCTTCCTGAGCGAAGTCAAAGGCCTTGTTGGGAATATTGCCATACTTTTTGGCATGCTTAGTGAAGACAGAGTAAGGAACACCTCTACTTCCATAGTAACTGGCCAGTGTTTTGTCTTTGTTATATCCTTCTTGATCCATCGCAGCTAACAAGCCCTCTATATTGTCGGGGTCAAAATTCTGTTGTGCAAGTAACGTTTCCCATTCTTCCAAACAGCCTGCCTGAGCGGGGTTGTTAACTGGTCTTACAGCGCCATCATTCATGCATGTGTCGCCTGCGCCATAGCATAATTCCCCACCATTATTAGCCGGTGAACTTTGGTTACAACAGGCATCTTGATCCGTCCACCCTCCACAGTTTTCGCCGCCCGGAAGTTGGTTCTTTGAATCAGAGCTGGGGCCACAATGCGTGCAGTGATTAGAGCAAGGCATGAAAAGAGCATCAGGGTCAGCCATCGCCGTTGGCGCACCACAGAACTCCTCGCCGGTATCTTGACATGTCCACCTGAAACCACCCTCACAAAAATCAGGATCGTTAGTGTTTGGACTTCCATCAGCGTTAACTGGCCAAGGCCCATGCTCAAAAGTCGTCCGGCGTCCTCCAGACAAATGCTGCATGATTTCGACATAATTATTAGTGAAATCATCAGAGAACAGCTCTCTTAAAAAATAGGCATTTTGTAGCGTCACATATGGATCGTTCCACTGTAGATCAATATTGCCGACGTTCTGAGAGCCCGGAGGAACCGGAGCAAGAGGAAACCCACTATACTGATCCCATGCAACACGATTTTTCTCACCTCTTTTTATAAAATGGCCCGGAAAAAGGAAGCTGTGGTCATTCGGGTCTCCCGTCATCGGTCTTGCAGGTGTTCCCTTCACATTCAGTTGACCGGCGCCGGCTTTGTTTAGGTGTGTGCCCCCAAACAAATTAGCGTAACAACCATCAAACCACAAGTCATTGAAGTCAGCATGTCTTAGGGCTCTATTATCAATGATACCCGGCGTACCGCCGCCTGCCAGTTGCCAAACTCCATTGCCATCTGGGTACGCGCCGTTACTTGTCAAATACTTAAAAGACAAGGTATAATCAAAGGAGGCTAAATGCTCTAAATATAAAGGCATGAAACATACTTTTGAGGGATTAATAGGTTTCATATTCCAGAGGCTGTCATGATTGTCTATTGACATTGGGTCTTGGTTGTCTTCAGGGTTTATTCCCATCCACTGCCATCTTATTTGTCTGGGCTTGTTGAGATTATATCCGTCCTTAGAAATACAATTAGCTCCTTGTGTGACAAAACCTTGAGAGTCCGCTAGCATGTTAAAGACACCTGCAACAAGGTTTCCTCCATACAGGTGAACATTAACATGTTTCATCAGAATGCTTATATCTTCCAAGGGATTGCCTAAAGAAGAGTATGGTTTTGCGTTAGTGCCAACGTCTGCGGGGCACTGCCTAGCAATTCCATCAGATCTATTAAACATAGGTTGTTTACTTGGGTTGCTGAGGAGCGCTGCGGGATCTCCACCGTTTCTGGGGCTTACTGACGGATCTGGTGCTGCGTGTGTCCAAGTTATTCCGGTACTAGCTGACTGGTTTTTGAAGTTAACAAGTCCATCGTCCTCTGTTACAGTAGCATCATAAGAAAACCCCTTGATGGTAGTTGCTTCAGATTCCTGCCTACTTTGAAGATTGCTTAGATCGCTTGGGGTATATCCATCATTAAACACACATCCAAAAAATGGGAATACTTCAGAAGCAGGTTGCAAATGCCAATCATCCTCAATTTCTTCTCCTGCAGAATTATAAAAGGGGTTTGTTCTTCCTACGACGGGCACCTTTTTTAACCCACCCGCTCCCTGATGCATAAAATCAAAACTAGATGTTTGGTAGTATCTATAACTACCCATTAGTGACGGTATATAATTAGTTTTCAGTTCGACATCATTTAGCTCAGCCAAATCCTTCAAAAGCATGGTTTTGCCCCCAATGTGTCTCTCCACGGTGGCTTGATCAGTTTGAAAACCGTTGCTTCCAATAGTAGTAATTTCAACGTTCATTTTTCCAAAAGCGCCGTTAAAAACCTGCATATCGTGCCAATACTTTTTCCTAAACTCTGCCTCATACTTAGATTCTGTAATACCAGCAAATCCTTTCTTACCCCTCTCTGGATTTTCCCAGTGATTTCTATCATCTTCAAAATAAGCATCATAGGGGGCGATCAAATTCATGAACTCCCATTTGCCAGCCTCAAAGACGCTAGAGTCCTGCTCTATTGAAAAACCAAAGTCCATAATAAGCCACTCGCCATCAATCCTACTACAAAGAACTATCTGTCCTTTGGGAAAAGATTTAGGCGCTCTATTGACTACTCTGATTTTTAGCTTCTCATTTTTATTACATTCAGTGCCTACAAAATATGGGCCGTAATCATATGGGTTCCCATTGTGCATGCCTATAGGTAGCGCAGTGCCCACTGTAAAGTTACCCATGTAATGGTCTCCCTCTGGAGCAACTTCAGTTGGTAGTAATGCGTCAGCATTATCTTGATCTACTTGGTTTAGTGCTGCAGCTCCAACGTCAGTGAGAAGTCTAGCAAGTATTTGCCTTGTTCCCGCCTCAAACTTTCCTGTGTTTGGATTATAGGAAGTTTCAAGCTCTGCCGCAGTAAGATTGTTAGGATTGTTTATCCCTCCTTCTAGAACGTCTGGGTATTGCCCGACAGTCCCTTCTGTGTTTGGTACAGCGCCCGCAAAGCTAAGCCCTGCCGCATTAGTAGGGACATCAACAAGCATCGGGCTTCCAGCTATGGCGACTTTTCTATCATCATTCTTATTCTTGAATTTATCAAAAACAAACAAATTGAATTTTACATAACCACTTGGATTAGGTGTACATCCATAGTCAAAGAAAAACGGCAACTCCCACTGCATGCAACCAGATAAAGAGGTAGTTACATCTCTTAAGAACATTTTCTTTCTGCCCTTGGAGTTTATTACTTCAAGTGCGTCAGTCGCCAATGGAGGCAATAGCCCTTGATTGGACTCCTGAGCTATTCCAATTAAGCCGTGTACGGGTGTAGGAGCAACCACGAAGCCTGAGATATTATATATGACAGGCTCCATTATATCCGGGTCATATCTATTGTCAGTAGCTCCAGAGAAGTCTGATTTTAAGTTTTCTTGAACATACTTTTTAGTTAGTATGTCATAACGCATAAATCTAGCGCCGGTTTTATCACTAATTTGTTGCTGGCCGTTAGACGCAGGATCATCAATTGGTGATGGATTAAGTATATATTGAACAATCTGTTCCGCGCTAGCTTGAGATTGAAGAGCATTCACCGGCCCCAAGTCTCCAGCGTCACAACTGCCTCCAGCTATATCTGCACCATATGTCTCGCCATTCTGCCGTTGTATGAAACTTGGGGAAGATCCTCCGGACTGAGCTGAGCCACCCCCAGTAGCTGTGCAAAAATCCCCGCCGGGATGAAACATAGGTATAGCTATTGGTGAGTATGGATTTGCACTTAAAAACTGGAACAGTTGCCCACTAGTAAATGAGCTTAAGCCTAAGTTATGAAACACCTGACTATCAGTAGTGATTACATAATCAAAGTCTTTTTCTTCTGATACTAAATCTTTAATTGCGCCCTCAAGAGGGTCATGAAATTGTGACATTTTTATCCTTCCTTATTATAAGCCGCCGGGCCCAAAAATACTTCCAAATTCACTGAAGCCACCTAGATTTGGTCTGGAGTCTATATCGGGTTGGTCAAAACCTCCTAGAATTCCTCCACCAGCTCCCGGAGCCTCTCCCTGACCGCCAATGCCAAATCCACCCTGCTGGCTAGAGGTAGAACCCCCGACAGCATTAGGATTAAATGTAGGCAGTCCCGTAACCACTGTTTTGACTTCACCAGAATTATCTATCTCATAGTAAAAATCTTGTCTTGCTTTTTCTGGATGGTACCCTACCGCTGGCATGCCGGCAGGATGACTCACGTCCATTGATGCTGGAGCAAAGAATGTAGATAAGTGACCTCCAGCGGTATCTTTAAGTTTCTTGTCTCTTACATCTTGAGGTAATGTAGACAACGCTTCATTAAATATCTTAGTGGGCTGCATTGATACGTCAAACCCTACTCTTTCGTTCTCTAGTTTTCCTCCAGCGCCGTCGTGTCTTTCCGTTTTACTGTAATTTACACTGGCTACTATCATGTCTGAGTAGGTAGAGGATTTTTCCAAATCACTTAGATATTCGCTACTAGATTTTGCTGCCTCCACTATATCTGAATATCTTGCAAATTCAGCAGAGAAGTTTCTAGAAGAAGTGACAGACTTAGAAGCTGCACCTCTAAGAGCTTTGTTTCTTTCGTCAATCATTTTCTGTCTAGTTCTTCCTACCTGAGCAATAGCTTGCTCTCTCTGCTCCTGTAGCTTACCAAACCTTGGCGTGTAAAGATCCATCTTGTATGTTGTCTGCACGCCGTTGTCGCCAACGCTAACATTAACACTGGTTACCAGAGGGCCAACTGCATCTAGATTTTTGCCTAGCACATTTCCGTCTGGTGGGCCAGCAAACACAATGCCGCCTCTCTCAGAGTAAAGCAACTCACTATTGGCAAACGAAGCCTTGGTAGATCCAGCTAGGTTTAACAAATCAAAACCTCCATAGTTCCAAGGAGCTAGTTCTTCGTCCTTTTCATATTCTATTTTTCCGCCAACATTAAGATATCTTGCTCTAAATTGCTGATATACATCTGAATATGAATTAGATATCCAAGGCCCGTAACATCTTTCTTTAGACAGTAAAGGTAAAGCTATCATATCTGGATATATTGGTGAGCTAGTAACAAACTGCATAGACCTTTCTGGACTCGCTAAGCTAACCGCCTTAAATGCTTCTGATACGGTC